>Ga0182015_10000194_pt1 | contig 86810 bp, 73 predicted proteins | sample 712P3MmetaG_FD_120478 | JGI IMG/M metagenome (GOLD analysis project Ga0182015, IMG submission 120478) | Permafrost microbial communities from Stordalen Mire, Sweden - 712P3M metaG | ecosystem: Environmental > Terrestrial > Soil > Wetlands > Permafrost | place: Sweden: Stordalen | collected...
TATTTTCAATCGTCCATACAATGCCTTGGCTGGAGCCGTTCGCAGAGACTACCGGGCTTGCACCTGGGAATGCGTACACCTCTGATGATTGTGACACCGCAGATGTCGACATTAGTCCATTCGTGAAACTGAACATCTTAATCGAGTCACTGACACCGCCCCAGTAAACGGAACCGTTCCAATAAGCAGGCGAACTGAAGCAGTTGTTTACATAGGTCGAGCTGCTGCTGCTGACCTGCGTACCGCCGATAACGTTCAACAATTCCTGGATGATCTGGGAGTCGCCGGAGGAATTGAACTGTCCCATATCGTCACGATCGATGACATAAATAGCGCCGTTTTTTCCACAGCCGATCATAATGTGTGGATATTGCGTGGTTCCGGCGCTATCGGGTAGCAGCATCAGGCCGCCTGACGCAATGTCCAGATCTCCCGCGTCAAGGATTGCTTGATTAAATGGGGTGAAGTAATCCGCAACTGTCAGGCCCGGAGTGGACAACTTAAGAAAGCTATCAGAGTAGTCGGTGAGGCCATCAAAGCCGCCGTTGCCGGTCGAGAAGTAGAGGTACCCATTGGTGTCGGCCGCAAGGCCGTTCCCGTGCATCCATATGCCACCTTCACCCTCTGTACCATTTGGGGTTACTGAAAATACCGCGCTCTGAGCCAATGACGACTCGTTATATCCGAAAACCCAACCATGCCAACCGCCGTCATCTCCCCACGATCCGAAGCCAATGTACACAACGTCGTTCACCAAGACGAGGCCAGGGCGTTGCATTGAATACAGCGGACTAAAAACCAGAGAACCATTGGCGTTCGGACTTCCCGAACCCGTCACTTGGCCTTGGATCATAACTGGAGCGTTCGATTCAGTGCCCGTCGTGATGTTCAGGGCATGTAGTCGATAAACGTAGTTGGTAGTGCTGCCTGATACCTCCTGCGTCTTTGCCACAACATAAAGGGTGTCCGTTGCAGGATCGATCACCGGTGTGCCGGTAATGCCAACTTCCGGTATCGTATCCGTAATGCCAGTGACGCTCGAGGGTAAAGATGTGCAAGTCCAGCCACTTGGGCAGCTGCTGGTGGCCAGGTTTATCATCCAAAGTGGCTGTGTTTGCAGGCCATCGGCGTCATAGGCGAAGACACTGTCGTGCTCGGTGGCGATAAAAACGACGTTGTGTGTACCATTACCCGGAATCGACAAATTTGGTACATACAGAGGCTGTGCGAATACGCGGCCGTCGACTGGAAGACTAAAAAGCTTGCCAAACGTAGAGGTGTTCACGTTGCTCAGAGTCAGCATTGTTTCGTTAGCATTCAGTCCATCGCGCGCCGAATCGTAGCGCTGAGTCAGGACAGAGACTTGCGCGACGGCCAGACACGATAACGAGAGAAACAACAGAAATTTCTTGATGCAAGACAAAACACCTTCAAGCATGGATACACCCCTGACTCACCGAACGATTAAGGGGAATTTAGAAGGATTTCGGGGGAACGAACTGGAAAAGGCATCCAAAGAATATCACCGATTTCAGCGGGTTTCAACACATCTATCGCTGTCACAGCCAACAGAAATGCCCACGCGATGTGCAATCATTTGCACTGGCGGAAAAACAGTCGCCAGTCGTAAAGTCACTTCTGCCCTGTACTTCCAGCCTCGCTGGCATTGTTTCCGGCCGGAGCCATGTACCGCGCGGCCACCTGCCATTTGTCGTGGTTGGCTTTCCACAAATCGACGATGAAGTAATCGCCGGAGCGATCTTTGCCATTAATGGTTACTTGCTCGCTCCGCACAAAACTCACTACCGCTACTCCCAGAAATGCTCGGATGACGATCGCCCGCTGACTGCTGGAGCGTAGGTCCTCGCTGGTGAGTACCTTCTGGATCCAGTCGGCGCGGGACGTTAGATTCTCCGGATCCTCAGAAGTGCGAAGTGTGAATTCGGGAGCCAGGATCGCGTCCAACGCAGTTTTGTCCTTTTTTTGTACGGCCTGTGTCCATTCACGCTCAAGCTTCGTAAACAGCTCCATGTAGCTGTGCGATTCGGATGCCGGCCTCTCTTCTTCAGGTGTGTCTTGCCGACGTTGGGGGACTCCTTGCGCCGTGCATGGGATTGCGAGAAAGAACCAAAGCAAGAACGCGAGTACAAGTAGCAGCATTTGTCTTCTGTGGTAGGCAATGCAGCAACAAGCAGAGGTCATAAGTGTGGGTTCCAGGATCGTACAGAGGGAAGATTAGCGGCTGCGTAGTTGGTTCCAGCGCCTTGCCGCCGGAGAACTAGGTTTTCAATGCGGTGATTAGCGGTTCGCTAGCCATCTTCGGTAGTTCCGCTTTGATGACTTTCCCGGTCGGGGTCACGGGTATCGCGGAAACCAGCAAGAATTGCGATGGCCGTTTGTATAGGGCTAGATGCGGTGCGAGGTATTCTGCCAGGTCGGCCGCGGTGAGCGGAGAACCCGGTAAGGGCTGCACGAAGGCAACGACCTCCTCATCTCCTCCAACGGATTTTCCAATGACAGCGGAACGAACAACCGCTGGATGAGCATTCAGCACAGCTTCGACTTCCGCTGGATAGACGTTGAAGCCGCGGTGGACAATCAAATCTTTCGTGCGACCGACGATGAACAGGTCTCCATCGTCGAGCCGGGCCAGATCGTGTGTATTAAACCACCCTTCGGCGTCGATCGCGGCGGCGGTTTCCTTTGTAGCGCGATAGTAGCCCTTCATAATGTTGGGACCGCGCACCCGCAGTTCACCCACCTCGCCGGAGGGAACGACCTGACCATTGCTCCCCACCAGTTTGATCTCTATTCCCGGAAAGGGCGGCCCAATGGAAGTATCCGCGCGCGGCGCTTCCGGCCGTGTTAGGGCGATAGTAGGAGAGCATTCAGTTACGCCATAGCCATTGTGTAGCACCATGCCGAAGAGGCTTTCGATTCCTGACTTGGTGGCCGGATCGAGCGGAGCTCCAGAGGAGGAAATGATACGAAGCGCGGGGAACTTCAGGGACGAAATCTTTCTGAGCTTTGCATATTGAAGCAGCTGGTTAAAGATAGCGGGCGCACCCAAGAGCAATGTTATCCCGTCCTGCTCCAGTGTCACGCGCGCTGTCATGGGATCGAAACGTGGCGTCAAATTGAGCGATGCGCCAGCGATCAGCGAACCCAGCAACACCACGGAAAGGCCCACGGCATGGGACATTGGTAGCACGCCGTAAAGCCGGTCTTCCGGCCTCACCGATCGTACCTTTGCCGATCCCTCCGCCATGAACAAGAGATTCCGGTGGGACAACATGACGCCCTTGGGAAGACCGGTGGTACCGGACGTGTAGATCAACGCGGCGACGCGGTCGGCCACGTTCGCTTCCAGTGGCTCTGGCTGAGCGCTTTCGTTTAGAGGACTGACACCAACCGAACCAAAGCCATCTCTTTCTTCGACCGACGCGCCGTGTCGCTTTGCGTGGTCGGTGGCTTGCGGCGACACATTGATTGTGTAGAAGACACGTCGAGCGCCGCTGTGATTCCGTATCTCGTCGATTTCGCGGGCGGAGAGACGTGCATTTACCAGCACAGGCCATGCATCAAGGCCGGCTGAGGCCAGAAGAATCGTGACGAACGCCCTGCAGTTCTCGCCCACGATCATGACCCGATCGCCCGGGCGCACCCCCAGCTCTTGGAGCCAGTTCCGAGTGTTAGAGATTGCCGAGGCCAATTGCCCATATGTCCAGGCGCCGCTGTCTTCCACAAGCGCCAGTTGGTCCGGCGAAATTTCCGCCCACGGCTTCACCACGTCGCTGATGCGATCGGGAAGTTTCACTGCTACCTCGGGTTTGTAGTTTTCGTTCATTATCCGATCTAGAACGGAACGTAGAACAGGGTTACGCTTTGCTGCGCAGTTTTCTCTCGACGAAGGCAACAACACTTTTCACGGAATCGAAGTTCTCCGGAAGCGCGACTTCCGCATCCTCCACTGTGATGCCGAAGCGCTCCTGGAGAAACATTACCAATTCAATCGCTCCCGTGGAGTCGATCACGCCACCAAGGAGTGATGCATCGTCGCGGAGTGCTTCAGCACGGCCGAATAAAAAGTTCTTCACCAGGAAGTCGCGGATCTCATGATCAATTTCTGTTGTCTGCATTGTTTGGATCATCCTTATTCGTTCAGTTTATGAATTGTGAGGCCATCACTTGGGTCGAGAGTACGTCGAGCGGTGGATTGGAGCTCGAGAAGGAGGGCCTTATTAAGGTGGTGTCGCCGTCAAACGGCGTCGCATACCATGCCCTGCCGTCTAAGAGGGCTTTGTGCAGCACCGGATCCGCCGCTTTGTAATAAAAAGGACAAGCAGGATACTTCCTCAGATACGGACTCCACTGCAGAAGTATGTTTCTGATGTTCGGCGGAAATCCTAGCACCTCAAGAATGTAGCTGCCGGCGCGTTTCGCGTCATCATACGCAGCAATAACCAGGGATCTCACAACTTCCGGGTCATCCTGTTTAGCCAGAATATCTGCAACCAGAGACTTCTGCGTGCCGTTCGGTTGAGGGTCGTGGCGAAGCACGGCGTATCCAAGCAGCTCCTGATTCTTCCGGCAGCACAGCACCCGAGCACGCCCTCGATCACCAGGGACGTCAAAGTGCCAGCGCAGCGCATCAGGACTACGGTCGGCAAATAAGCGCGGATCGTCGCTGACTTTCTTCATCCAGAGCGACTGGAACTCGTCTTGGTTAATTTCGTTAACCTTGATCTCGCTCACCACCAGGGTTGAACGCCCAGTGGGCCATCGTCGGCGTAGCAGCTTGTCCATTCCTATTGCAAGTGAAGCGGCCGCACTGCCCATTCGCGCGAGGGCTGGCTTGAGTTCCAGCTTGTTCATCATCTCCAGGGCGAATGGGTGGGATTTCAGAATCCAAAAGAGCACCGTTTCGTAGTCTGCCTGAGGAAGGGCATCGGACTTGAACGCCTTCGCGATCTTTCCGACAGAGGGAATTGCCGTCGTAACGAGGTAAAGGTCGACAGACTTTTGACGATAGAAGGCTGCGACTAAACTCACTCCAGCGGCGCGGTATGGCGGTTCTACGACAAGTCCATGAGAAGCGACTGCGGTCAGCGCTGCTGCGCCATAGCGATACTGCAGGGAGATGTTCCCCATGTAACCAACCACGGCGCTATCCGCCTCTAAAACCCAGCCGATGGGGCGATCGGAATTCTGGTGTGTCAGCGCGGGGTTGTGGCGCCACAAACGTTCCCAGTTTTCAAACGAATCGGGGGCCAATCCCCAGCGTTGCTTGAGAGCCGCAACGGCGCTGAAGTCCGAGAACGACGCTTCCCGAACCGTTGCAGGCGCCAAGTCACCGGACGACTGAAACGATACGTCATCCTGCGAAGCAACGGCCGACTCTCGCCGCGCCCGGATCATGGCTAGAATCGAAGCGGTGACTTTTTCTTGAACGCGGCCCATCTTATGAATGTAGAAACACTTTGCTTTCGTTAGACCCCTTCGCCGTTTGCTACCGTTGGCCTTAGACGACCGGCCCGCGGCATAGCGGCGAACGAAAGGGCTTCCGCTTGACTCGACTCCAGATACTCTAACCAATTGCGATACAGGCAGGTTGCAGAGGACTGCCAGGCATTCTGTAATCCGTCCACCACAGCGGCTTCCGGGAACAAAGTTACCGTCTCCTCCCGCCGATTCGATACAGCAGTAGCTTGGAAACCGTTCAACACTCGTGTCGCAGCGGAATTGAAGTATCCCACGGGCATCGTCGGATAGGTTTCCCTCTCGCCTACAAGAAATCTCTTGATGTCTCTTCGGTACTCCTTTAGCAGGGTAAGAGCGCCATATTCGGGATGTCCCTGGAAGTGCACAAACAAACTCTTCTTTTTCTTTTTCACGAAGAGGTCGACACCGGCTTCGGCCGACTGGGTAAGAACCGAATAACCACACGAGGTCAGTTCGTCTGCGCGCACTTCGTTCCATCGAGAATGCGGAAAGCGGATCCGCCCCGCGACGCTGTTCGTCAGCGGATGGTCACCGATCTTGTTGGAATCGAAGACACCGAACTGCTTGTCCGGCAGGCGGTGTCGGCCGACGCCATCCCCATGGAGGACGCTCGCATGTGCCGCCAGGCATGACAACACTGTAGACGTGGTATTGTTCTCGGCCCAGTCAAAAACATCGGCAAGGGAAGCCCAATATGGCTCGTCCTTCAAATCGGGCTGCCGCGGCTCTGTGCCGGTGACGATGACCCCATCCACATGGCTGTTCCAGAGTTCGTCCAGCCCGTAGTAAAAGTTGTTGAGATGCCGCTGGCCGCGATCCGTGCGAGGGATCCCAGTCAGTGAGTACAGCTTGAGGAGCACCAGAACATCGCCGGACGCGCGATCGAGAAGATCAAAAAACTGCAATTCAGTGTCTTCCAGCGCGGGGTCGGGCATGTTATTGATGAGCGCGATCCGGATGCATTCTGCACCCTTGCCATTGTCGGTCGATTTCATGGGGCGCGAACTTCGCTCCTCGACCCAACGACTCGGAACTCGTCCACCTTCGATGATCAGTGGCATATCAACCCTCCGACGCCAATGCGCGCCTTCATTTCGCGAAACTTCACTGTGCAGCCTTTTCCAATGCCTGACCGAGGTCCTCGAGAATGTCGTCGATGTGTTCGATGCCCACGCTAAGTCGAATCATCTCCGGTGTGACTCCCACCTTCGCCTGTTCTTCCGGCGTTAACTGCCTGTGCGTGGTCGACGCTGGATGGCACGACAACGATTTGGCGTCGCCCATGTTCACCATCCGCTTGAAGAGGCGGAACGCGTTGAAGCACTTCCTACCGCCCTCATAGCCGCCTTTCACCCCAAAGGTCAGCAGCGAGCAAAAATTGGCACCTAGATATCTGTGAGCCATGGGATAGAGCGGATTATCCGGAAAGCCGACGTAATTCACCCAATCGACCATCGGATGAGCTCGCAAAAATTCCGCGACCTTCCGCGCGTTCTCCACGTGGCGCTCCACCCGGAGGGCAAGCGTTTGAATTCCCTGCAAGAATAAAAAGCCGTTAAATGGAGATAATGTGGCTCCGGTGTTTCTTTGACAAACGGTTCGACAGCGCGCCACGAATGCCGCGTCCCCATAGTGGTCCACGTAGACGACACCGTGATAAGCAATTTCCGGGCGATTGAACATGTAAAACTTCTCCGGGTATTGCCGCCACGGGAACTTGCCGCCGTCCACAATCATTCCACCGATACTGGTACCACCGCCGCCGATGAATTTTGTCATCGAATGCACAACCACGTCGGCACCGTATTCGATGGGCCGCAGCAAAATCGGCGTTGCCACAGTGTTGTCGACTACAAGGGGAACGCCGTGTTTGTGCGCCACCCGCGCCAACCCCTCGATGTCAGCCACGTTGCCGGCTGGATTCCCAACACTCTCGCAGTAGACGGCTCGCGTGTTTTCGTCGATCAGTTTTTCAACGTCCTCGGGACGATCACTCTCCGCGAATCGAGAACAGATCCCCCGCTTTGGGAAAATGTGCGCCAATAGCGTGTACGTGGCGCCGTAGAGCTGGGGGAGGGAAACGATGTTGTTGCCAGACTCCGCAATGTTGATGAGGGAGTACTCGATCGCCGCCATTCCGGAACTTACGCTGAGGCCGTCCACCCCTCCCTCGAGCGCAGCCACCCGTTTCTCTAGAACCGTATTGGTAGGGTTGCCAATGCGGGTATAGATATTCCCTTGAACTTCCAAGTTGAACAAAGCTGCGCCGTGTTCGGCGCTGTCAAACTCGAATGCGACGGTCTGATAAATCGGTACGGCGACCGCCTTCGTCGTGGGGTCGCCGTCGTAGCCTGCGTGAATTGCGATGGTCTCTCTCTTCATGCCCTCATGAGCCCCTGGGGTGCAACGACCTTCCGCGTGCTCTTTACTTTGTGGCTGCGACGCTGGCAACGGCAACGGTCGATGTTTTGCGCGAAGGCGACGTCGACAAGGCTTGTGCGACGGTATGGGCGGCGAACTGCGCACCGAAGGCAAACCGCATGACCGGGCCGAAACTTGTAGCTGCGGCAACCCCCACAAAATAGAGCCCGGGCACGGACGACTCAAAATTGGTGGAGAGCACCGGGCCTCCGCCGACGCTGGTGAGCCCCGCTCGAATAGCCGGACTAAGGAAGGTCAATCGCTCGAGATCGACCTTGTATCCTGTGGCGGCGATCACGTGCTCGGCGAAGATCTCTTGTTCCGTTCCGTCGGACGCACGGATTTGAAGACGCACTTCTCCGTTCTGGACCGTTGCGCTCTGCACCGTGTATCCCAGGAACAAGGGAATTTGGTCGATCACTTTGTCCTTAATGAACCATCCTCCGGATGGCCCCAACGCTCTCCGGACGATCTCGAGGCGAAGTCCTTCCGGCAAGCAGTGAAACAGCCAAGGTGCATCGGCGTAGAAACGGGATTTCCAGCCAGGGCCGAGTCCTGACTGTGGCTGCGTAATCCGCTGCCACAAGGAGCGCGGTTTGCCATCCGGTTTGCCGTGAAACTTGAGCGACTGCTGCCGGGCCACCAGTCGAACCCTGGCCCCGGCTTCGTGTAACAATCCGGCCCAGTCCAACGCCGACGAACCACCTCCGATTACAACTACGTTACGCCCTCGGAACTGCTCTACGTCGTTATTACGTGCGCTGTGGGAAAGATATCCGTGCCCCAAAGATGAAAAGATCTCAGGAACGTATTCGAAATGCGTGATGCCAACTGCCAGAACTACCTTTTGAGCGCTGAATTGCTCGCCGTCTTCCAGCTGCAGAAGAAAGCCTTCCGAGGAACGATCGATACTGACGACCATCTTGTCCTCAAGTTCCGGCACCATCCGGTCCCTGAAGGCAAGCCCGTATTCGGTAAAAGTATCGAGGCGAACCGGAACCCCTTGAGCATATTCAATTCCACGCTCGGCGCAGAACTTCTCCAGCGTAAGCTGATGTCCGGGGTCAGAAATGTTGGAAGCAAATCCATCCGACTTGAGTAGCATGCCCTTCGGCATGTGAGAAGCCCAGCTGTCCATCGGACGACCGAAGATACGGAACGCTACCCCCCGCTGTCGACAGTGCGCAGCAACGGAAAGTCCATAAGGACCTGCACCGATAATTACCGTGTTTGTCATAACTTAGAGGTGAACGCCTTTCGCACGAATTCCTACCAGGGTTTTGGCTACCGGGGAATACAACAGGGAGTAAATGATTGTATCATTTGAATGGCGACAGGGCAATCGCAGCGCTGTCCCTCTCTTTATGAACTTCGGGTCAATTCTTCGAAGACCTGCGTCACATCTTTCGATCTCGTGACCTCGTATTCCTTGCGTCGGATGTGTTTGAGATAGGCTTGTCTGAGCCTTCGCAAATAGACAGGGATATTTGAACTCGAAATCGTGATGCAGGTCGTCTGGATAGGCAACGACTTTCTCCACACCTTCCTTATATATTCGCAACACTCATAGAATTCGCTTGGAAGGTTGAAGTTCTGGTACGTGTTGTGAACACAAAAATCCGAGATCGCATAGCTCTTCATGCCGCGTGTCGCCGCTCTGAGGCAGATATCGGCTCCGTAGAAATGAAAATGCGGCAAGGCTTCATCGAATCGTAGGCCGGAAGACTTTCTCAGCATCAAAACGATCTCGTCGAGCGTCTGCACTTCTCCGGCTTCGGATGTGTTACCGACAATTCCGAGACCCGAGGAATAGACGTGGCCATACATCTTGCGTTCGCTTGTTATTCCGCTGCACCCTAATACGCCCCAATTGGGATCTCGAGTTTCCAACCGCTGACAACTCTCGTGAAGCTGCGAAATCCAGGGCCCCGGGAAAAACATATCCTGGTGGCAAAAAACCATCAGGTCGTTGACGCTCTTATCGATCGCGTCGTTGTAGGCCGTCGCGGCCGAAGTGAAATTCCTCTGAAGAAGGATCTGATGAGGGTGGGGACCGACCAGACAAGGAGAAGCCAGAAAGTTTTTCGTTAAGATATCTTCTTTGTTGACAGCCACCACGAACGTGATTGGCTTGACTTCCGGCATTTCTGTTTTGGACAACATAAATTCAGGGATAATGGGTTGGTTAGGGTCAGGCATCGCGTCGGAGTTCTCTTGGACCACGCAACCGGCCGATCACGGACTGCATTTTTGTCTTCTGCTCACTTCTCAGGAACGCGATGAATTCGTCGGAGACCGGCCTTCCTTCTCTGCGAACCCAAGACCACAGGAAACCAGCCAGCCTCGACACGCTTCCCATGACGAAAGGAGCTTCGGGCAAGCGCTCCGCGCACTTGAGGACCTCAAATAGCGGATCGCTCCCGAAAGAATAGTCCATTCTACCCTGACGAAATTTATGGCGTAACAGGTTGTCGCCTTCGCCAGTGTGCCGATGGTGGAAAATTCTTAGTTCGGGGAATGCTTCCACCTCCCAACCTTTCATCCTGGCAGAGGTCTGAGCATGCCAATCCTCGCCCCCATACTCCAGAACGGCGTAACCTCCGATCGCTTCGTAACACTCTCGCCGTACAAGTTGCGCGGCGTGCGCCACCGAATACACACGATTCGAGCGCCGGCTCCGGAACTCTCCATCCGTCTCTTCGCAAACGAAGCCGCCAGCCAGACCCAGTGCCGGCCGCTTTTGAAAGCAGTCAATCAGATCCTCGAAATACGAAGGCTCAATAGAAACGTCAGCGTCCAGATTACCGATGAAGGCGTGCGGCGCATCGCCCAGGAGTTTGCTGGCCGCTTGCAGAGCCCGGACCTTCGAACCAAAACTGCGGCCGGGAGTTCTCTTAATCCGTTCGAACCGAATAAAATCGTGCTGCCTCGCGTAGGACTCGATAATCTCATCGGTCCGGTCGACCGAGCCGTCACTGGCAATCACCCATCGGTTCGGTAAGAGAGTCTGCAATAGTACAGACTCGATCGTCTTCCCGATGTTTGCTTCCTCGTTGTAAGCGGCGGTCATCAGAACATAACCGCAGGACGCAATCCGGCGTCGCTCCTCCGACGGCCGCGTGGTGGTAGAGTCAGGCCCCATACTGGTTTCAGCGATTGGGATGGACAAGATTGGATCCTACTGCCGGGAGGAGAGGTATTCGCGGACCCCATCCTGCCACGGCCTGAAAATATTAACCTTCTGGTTCTTGAGTTCGCGATTCTCGAGGACAGAGTATTTCGGACGTGGCACCTTGGCAGGGAATTCGCTCGGCCCTGCTACCTCCAGGTTGACCTTGGTATTTGTCATGGCGAAGACCTCTCGCGCGAATTCGTGCCACGAGCAACTCCCCTCGGCGGTCGCGTGATACAGCCCATATGCGTCGGAGTGACAAAGCTTGACCATCTGTCGGGCCAGTTCGGGAGTGGAGGTCGGAGTGACGAACTCGCTGTCCACCACGCGGGCCTTGCCACGTTCTTTCGCCAGCTTCAACATCAGTTCGATGAAGTTCAAGCCGCCTTTGGCACGGCAAGGACTTCGCCCGTAAATCGCCGAGGTCCGCAGCACAAAATGCTTGTCCACGGTCGACCGGACGAAATATTCTCCGCACAATTTCGTGTTGCCATAGACGTTCAGGGGATTGGGGGCATCCGTTTCTTCGTAAGGATTTCCTTTTGCCCCGTCGAACACGTAGTCGGTGCTCACGTGCATGAGAGTTGCACCGATATCCCGTGCGACCAAAGCCAGGTTTCTGGCGCCGAGCCCATTTACTTCGAATGCCTTCTCGGGCTCCCGCTCACAATTCTCCACATGATGCATCGCCGCCGTGTTGACGATAACTTGGGGATGCAATTCCCGTAGCCGTGTCGAAATTGAATCGATGTTCGATAGCTCGATGTCGGAGTGTGTAAGGCCGCTAACCTCATCTCCATTGCTAGAAAAAGCATTTACAACGTCCATGCCTAACTGCCCGTTCGCACCTATAACCGCGATCCTCATCGGCCGTGCGCGCCCGTCATGGAGTAGACCTCAATTTTGCTTTCCAGCTGCTTGAACAATTGGATATTGGAATACAAAGGATTGTCCCAATCTTGGAATTTCTCCATGTTGTCGATGAGATTCGAAACGATCGACTTGACGCTGCCTACGGAGTGGAAGCTCAGGACGTTGCTGGCTTTTTGAGTACTCACTTTGTAGTTACGGAAATCCTGAATATGTTTGATGTTGAGATTCACGGGTGTTCCCAGCCTGGCCTGTACCTCCGCCCTCACCATATCTGCCACTTCGCCAACGGTATAGTTCCCCGAAGCAATATTGAAAATGCCCGACAGTTTCTGATTTGCCTCCACCGCTCGAATGTAGGCGGTAGCCGCATCGTCAATGCTCAGGATCGGTCTCCAAATGGACGGGTTGTTCACCGTGATGACGTGCTCCCGCACCGCGTTCCTGAACATCGTATTGATAATCAGGTCAAACCGCATGCGCGGACTGTAACCAGAGATTGTACCCTTGCGGAGGGCGATGACCGAGAAATTTTCATCGGCGAGTTGCATCGCCGCTTGCTCGCCCTGAAGCTTGGAAATTCCGTAAGGATAGTTGGAACTTACCGGACGCGTTTCATCGAACAGCTCGTCTTCCGTGTATCCGTACACCGAGCAAGATGAAGCATAGATATATCTTTTGACCTTGGCATTCTTGGCTGTATAGGCCAGGTAAGCGGGTGCAGCCGCGTTGAAGATGAAATTCTTGCTGGGCGAAAATTCCGCCATCGGATCGTTCGAGAGCCCAGCCAGGAAGATCACCTGATCGTAGGGTTCCAGGTCCTCTACCGACAGCTGGAAAATATCTTTGTTGAGAACGCCAACCTGCCGGGGCAGATGGTTGCCAAACCAAAACAGGTCGACGACGTCGACCTTATAGCCGCGGTCCAGCAACTTGGGAATCAGGACGCAGCCTACGTAGCCAGCTCCTCCAGCAATAAGAACCTTCATCATTTCCCCCGTGCGTTGCGCTGGTGTACTCGATCAGTACTTGAAATTTTCTGAATTGCGGGAAGCGAGCCACTGCTCCAAGGTTTGCGCCTTCTTATCTTTATCGGAAAGTTGAACTTCAGCTTCGGATAGAGGCCATTCGATACCGATCTTTGGATCATTCCAGAGGATTCCGGACTCCGCTTTGTTGCTATAAATACCGGTGCATTTGTACTGGATCTCGGCGAACTCGGAAAGCACACAAAAGCCTCTGGCAAATCCCGCCGGGGCCCAGACTTGGCGCCTGTTTTCGACCGAAGCCTCTACGCCGATCCACTTCCCAAGGGTTGGTGACCCTTTGCGAATGTCAACCGCCACCAGAAACGCGCTCCCCTGCGTAACCCGCATCAGCTTGCCCATGGGAGGCTCCCACTGGAAGTGCAAGCCGCGTACCACTCCCTTAGCCGAGCGCGAATGGTTGTCCTGCACGAACTGATGAGGCAGGCCCAATTCGCGAAACTTATCTTCTCGGTAGGTTTCCATGAAGAAGCCGCGACTATCCTGAAATATCTCCGGGACGAGGACGGCCAGATCGCGAAAAGCTCGTGATTCAACTTTTATTTCCATTTGATGAAGGTACCTTGGACAAGGAAAAGGCGCTAGCTATCTCTCCAATACGCGGGCGACAGGCTTGGTTCCTAGATCTGGCTCCTCGCCTTTTTCGACCAAGCGAAGGGGCTCCACCCGGTAGTTCCACTCGAACAGGGTGCGGAGCACATCTAGCCGCTTCCGCTGTGCTTCGGTCGGCCTTATCAACTGCTTCAGCCCGTATCCCAGTCGTCGAAGTGATAGTCCGACGAGACTAGCCCTCCGGCCACTGCGTAGTCCTTTGATCCCGTAATACTTGTAAAAGTACAGGTAGCGAGTGATTTCGCCATCGAGCGCAAATGTCAGCCGCTCGAAGCGACCGATCGTTGACTGTCCACCCAGATGCGTGATGGTGAAGTCCGGAGTGTAAAGGATGGAGGAACCAGATTCCCATATCCGACGGCAGAGATCGGTGTCCTCATAGTAGTAAAAGAACTGTTCGTCAAAACCGCCCAGGCGTTTGAGCAAGTCCGCCCGGACCAGGATGAAACACCCTGCTAGCCACCCCACGGTCCGTTCTGTCTCGCCATTCCAATCCACATAACTACCGGGATTAAACCAGTCGGACAGATGAGCGAGTCGACCAATGAAAAGAGCTTGACACCACTCGCTGCGAACGGTGTGCAGTGGGCGAATACAAGCTTGGTAGCTCCCATCAGTGTTCAGGACGCGGCAGCCGAAAGCTCCTGCTTCTGGGTGTCTGTCGGCATATTTGACCATGTTGTCCAGGGTCCCGTCGTGAATAATCGTGTCCGGATTCAGGATGAGAACATATTGCCCCTGGCTCGCGCGAAATCCTACGTTATTACCCTTCGCGAATCTCAGGTTCACACCATTTTCGATCACATGAACCGGCGGAAATTCCTTGCGAATGTACTCAATGGATCCGTCGGTGGACCCGTTGTCCGAGACAATGACCTCAAACTCAGTCGAGTGGGTGCTGGCATAAATCGATTGCAGACACGGTCCGATGACCTTTATGTCATTCCAGCACAAGATGACGATTGACAGTTTCATCGCAAACTTTCTGGCGAAAAACGAAGTCCGTTGATCCCATTATCTACTAGCGGCGCAACCCAAGTGGGCGCTTGGACCTCAATGGATTCCAGTTCTCTGTCAAAGCTGGCAGCTGGTACCTTTTCCTTCGATCCCCTCTCAGTCTTATTTTTCTGCGCCTTGCGAACTGACACGGCCATCGCAATGATCATTGCCAGCAAGGCATACCAGGCAACGATCGTCTGATCGAAGTACGAGATTCCGAAGAACGCGACGACGTTGGCGAACAGCGATGCTCCAAGCCCCCAAATAAACAACTCCTGACTCCGGTCGCCTGAAACAGCTCTGCGCGTCCGGCCCACGTACTTGAATCCGAACACAATGATTGCCAAGAGCGATAGCAAGGGAATGAGCCCCGTGGTATCAGCCGCCGCGACGTACTGATTCGAGAGGTCCCACATGTCCCAGCCCCAATTCCCGAAGTCCTTCGTTCCGATAAGCACCCAGTCCCAAAAATGAAGAATGCACTGATTTATCAGTTGGTATCTGTGATACCCGGACGAACTACCGGTCAGGTCGATTCGCGAAACAAGGTGCCAAACCGGCGCCTTCATTACCAGGTGTAAGGAAACCAAAATAATCGCGATAGTCCAGCGGACCACGCGCATGCGCCGCCGCAATGGCCAAAAACAGAGCGCAACAATGCCGCCTAGAAAGCCTGCCAGCGCCGTGCTGGAAGCCGCCGCGAAAGCCATCACAGTCGCAGCCACGACTCCCACCGCGGCATATTTTCGCTCCTTTTTATCCTTGTACCAAAGGCCAACGAACAAGGGCAGCATGATTCCACCAAAGGTCCCGGCCAGTATAGGGTGCCCGAAACAACCTGTCGCACGAAGGTGGTCGTCTCTGCTAATAACTGATTCGAATACAGAGGCGCGCGACCCACCCAACGCGGCGTAAAGCAGGTTGCGGCCAGTGACTTGTTCGCAAACCATCACCAAGGCAACCACGCCGGTGATACACGCAAACACTCTAAGAACTTGCTTCACGTCAGCTTCGTCTCGAATGAGGAACCGCAGAAGAAAGTACGTACCGAAAGCCGAGTAGAGTTCCCCTAATTGGAAGATTACTTCTCCCCATAGCCGCCACAACAAGATGCCATTCAACATCGCGAAGAAGGTCAATAGAATCAGGGCTTTATCAATTGCATTCAACCCACCGCTGAGAATTTCAATCTTCGATGTGCTCCTAGCTCGAAACATGCGGATCACCCCAAAGATTATGAGGATCCTAAGCATCGGAAAATGCAGCGGGCCTAGTAGTATGACCTGATCATTGGGGATCAAGACCGCCGCGATGAGAAACGGAGCGATCGCCCGCCTTAGCGGCACGACACAAATCATCACTCCCGCGACGAGTACGATCAATAGCGCAATCGGGCTGACGATCGTCTGTGATACTCCACCCCCGAATTGCAGGTTCTGATACGCTTGCGGATCCACGGTTTACCCTTTTCCAGGACCAATGCAGCAAGGTTCTACGCCGATGTTCGCCACGCGAAAGGGCAGTCTATTTCCAATTAATTTCGTCATCATTTACTCAAGTCGATAATCAACGGCTCATGTAGTTCAAGAGCTGTCAAACTACCAATACCTTCATTTGCGGGAACCAGGGCGTCCGACGGTACGCTGCCATGCGATAGTGCTCGAACCGTTCCAGCACCCACCCGAGAACGGAAGTCGGAAAAGCCGGAGTACACTGAAGCTTAGCTGCCCGGTGCCCTCGGAGCGCTCTCCGTAGTTCTCTTTCCATCAGGGGCCTCAGACGAGCGAGCTCCTTCTTGTCCTCCACGACTCGTAGTATGCCCTCCCGTATCCGCACGTTGTTCTCGCACATTATCCTCGGTGTCGCCTCATGCCCCAGAGTGCGCTTCCCTTTTTCTTGGCGGGTCGCGAGAGGCTCTCGAATAAACGCCCAAGGCCCTTCTAGTGACAGGCGAAGCGCCAGCTGCAGGTCCTCCATGAGACGGAGCGACTCGTCAAACCCCCCTATCCGAGCCAGCACTTCTCGACGAACAGCTACCACCTGATTGAAAAGGAAGAACCTTGTTGCCATCACTTCGGCCGCGTTCAGCCAGATTCCTTCTTCCATGGGAAAAATTACCGGCGCGTTTTCAAACGCATTGACGACGCAATTCGGGAGTTGCACGATACTGTTGCACACGCAGCACACCACAGATGGTCCTGCCCGCTGCAGCAGTGAAACCTGGCGTTCGATCTTCGTTGGGTGCCACGCGTCGTCCGAATCCTGAAAGGCTACGATTTCGCCATGGGCGATCGCTATGCCGCGGTTCCGGGCCGCTGCCGGGCCGGCGTTTTTTTGAGCAGCCCACCGAATCCTATTGCCATAGGACGCCAACTTCGACTGAGTATCATCCGTAGAACCGTCATCGACGACGATGATCTCTATATTCCGGTAGGTCTGCCGGAAGAGATCTTCAATCGTTTCGCCCACCACCTCGGCTCGATTGTAAGTCGGAACGATTACGCTGACTAAGGGCTGCGATCTCATATCTCCAATTTCTGTTCGGTCCAACTTACCTCGCAAGCAACATTGTCGCCACGGTGATGGCCGCCAGCACTCCGAAGTTTCCGAGCTCGCTTCTTAGCGCAGGTGCGCAACGGCGCCGCAGGCCAACTAGGATCACCGCGTAGTGCGCTAGGGGAGCCAGGGTCAGCACCCAGAGCGCCTCGTGAAATCCATAGCGGCCAAATGCGATCGTCAGTCCAATAGCAAGGAATATGAGCTTCGAAACATTTCCAATGGCCGCATACCGCGACGTTCCCAGAGCGAAGAGCATCGACACCGAGAGAGACGTGAACAACTCGAGAGCTCCCCGAACTCCCATCAGTTGAAGCATCCAGCCTGCCGATGCGTACTTCGTCCCCAGCAGAAGATGGACGATCCACTTGCTCCCGAGCACAAACCCGACCACCAAACACGAGCTCAGCATCAGCACCAAATGCCTGGCTTTACGGTAATGCCTCATCGCATTTTCACGATGCTCTCTCAGCGAATCAGAGATCATCGGAAAGAAAACCTGCGCTATGACTTGCTGCAGACCCTTTGCCGCAGCGGACGACATTGACAGCGCAAGCGAGAAGCAGCCCAACTCTACGAGCGTGACAAACTTTCCAACCACCAGGCGCTCGGCTTCGCCGCTCAGGAAGTAGGTGGCGGTCGAAAAGAAGATTCCCGCACCAAAGGCGAAAATGTCCCTGGCTGCGGCCGGATCCCATTTCAAGGAGACAGGGTGTTCAGAAATCCAATGTGTGACCACGGTGAATGCGAGCGAGGCGGCCACCCTTCCAACCACCAAAGCCCAAGCGGTTGGAGAAACCAAGGCCCAGGTCAGCGACACCAGAAATCCAAACAAATCAGTGCCGGTGTTTACCAGGGTTATCTCCCGGACCTTCACCCGCCTGGTCAGGGTCCACATCGAGCCGCTGGACACACCCCGAATGAGGACTGAAAAGGAGCCTACGATAGCCAGGGCCAAGACAGCCGGCTGGCGATAAAAGTATGCAAAGGGATAAGCCAGTCCGGCTGCTACTGCCCAAATGATGACCCCTCTGCCTGCCTGGATCAGAAAAGCGGTGTTGATAAAAGCCGGATCGTCTCCTCGCCGATGCTGCACCACATCCATGCCGATTCCCAGGTCGGAAAGCATTTCGAGGCCGGACAAGAAAACGTTCACCAAGGCGACCAGGCCGAACGCCTGGGGTGCAACCATTCGCGCCAGCGTTAGAGTTGACGCCAGGCGGAACAACTGGCCCGCGCTGTACCCCGCCATGGTCCAACTGCTGCCACGGAAGGCGGTCAGCACGCGTCGGGAAGCGGAGAGTCCGCGAAATCCCGGAACGCGGCCAGCCACCCGAATCGCGGCCAGCTCGATCCGAGACGGTTCGGCCGGAACGGGGACGAGGACTGGTTCTAGTTCGTTTGCAGAAAGCTCAGGCACTCTTTAACACTCCACGATCAAGACGTTGCCGCCCCGCGGCCTTGTTGTGCGCGCAAATCCAGACGACCTGGAAGCCGCCGGGGTTGCGGAAATTGATGTCGAGGCACTTCAGCTGGTACCCGAAACCGTTCCGCTCCAAGACTGTGAGCATGCAGGAAAGGCAATCGGCCGTCCCCGCAATGTGGTGATGATACTCGATGACCATCTGATGAACTTGGTGGATCGCCTGACTCCGATCCAACTCATCGATTACTTCCATCTCTGCGCCTTCAATATCGAGCTTTAAGAAGTCGACATTGTGGTCCCCGATGAGAGTTGATAAGCGCACGGAGGGGACGGTGAGCTGGCACGGAAGATGACTCTGTGCAATGGTACTGGTCCCTAAGTCGCCGGGATTCTCACTGCTCACATAAAGGGGGGTTGTTCCCTCATTCCCGGTCACAGCCGAATTATGTAAGGTCACATTCTCCCATCGGTTGTCTCTAACATTTCTCTCCAGTACGCGAAAAGCCTGGGGATCGGGCTCTAAGGCAATCACATGGCACATGGGAAACAGTTTCTTAAAGAAGAGCACCGCCATTCCTACGTTGCTACCACAGTCGATAATCAGAGGACTGGCGCCAGAGAAAGAGAAATAATAAACTTGCGCAATGGCAATCTCTCGATAAAGCTGGAGTCCCATCTTTTTACTCAGCACACCCAGCGAAAAGCCAAGCGCGGGTAGCTGTAAGGGCCGCCGGCCGAGCGAGGACGCGATTCTCATACGAATGTAGTCGGGCAGCAGGCTCCGCCTGGACAGGCAGTTCCCGGAACTCATTATCTGGTAGCAGTCGTGAAGAAACTCTTTCATTTTGGGGTGCCCCATCGACCGGCCATCCGAATCGCGGCTAGCTCGATCCGCGAGGGTTCCGCCGCAACGGGGACTGGTTCCATTTCGTTTGCAGAAAGTTCCGGCAATCAATACTCCGTGTTGACAATGCGCCTACCAAGAAAGGTGATGACGGATGGAAGGAGGTGCGGGCGCAGGAACCAAGAACGGTTTCTAGTTAAACTTTGGTGTGAACTTGAGAGCCCGTTCCAGAAACTGAAAAAGAGATTCACTCGAGTTGTTTCTAGACCGGTATGACAGGAATGCTCTCCGAACTTATCGGAGAGCATTCCTGCGATTCTCTGGACATGTACTTAGGCCCTATTGAACCACCGCGGCCAAACCTGTCGGGGGATTGGGCTGGCTCGAAGAAGAACCAGCGGAGTATTGATAGGCTCCGGCATCCCAGGTTGTGCCGCGCTGCGGTGTAGGGTCGATGTACGAAGCCGTTATCACACCGGCGCTCATGATCACGCCTCCGCTGGTGCCATTACAGAGAGCTGAATCGGAGCTGAACGTCGAGCATTTAGAACTGCTATTAGCCCCATTATGGTATGTTGATCCGCTAGTAGAGGTCGGCTGGTAGTCGTTGCTAGCGGTGTAGCCTTGGCTGTTGGCTGTCGATTCGCTCTGCCAGACTTCGTTTCCCAGGTCGTTGACCGTGCTGGCGGAAGCGATTGCGGAAATGTAACCCGAGCACGAACCGGAGCAGTTCGTCGCGTTGTAGTTGACGAAGTGGTTGTTCTGAAGGTTCAGGGTGTTATTGGCGCCTCCGCCAATGTGGCACCCGCCGTTGTTGTTGCCCTGAACGTTCGCCTGATAATCAAACGTGTTGTTGTACACGTAGGAGGTGATTGGTGTCGATCCGCCGTTGGCGTTCGGGCCCAAACAGTTTCCACCGTTGGCGATGTCGTAAAGGACGTTGTTGAAGATGTAGACGGACCCGCCCGCGTTCGGGATCAAATCGAACGTGATGCCCTCATCCATGTGCCGCGCGACGTTGTTGTAAAAGTACACTGGCCCGTGGCTGTAACCGGGGCTGACGCCGGAGTTCATCTCAATGACGTTTCCGTGTGCCCCTCCGCCGGGGTTGTAGAGGTATTCAAACAGATTGTCGTGGTAGATGTGCGCTCCGGTCGCGGTGTTGCCGGAAGATTCGACGCAAAAATTTCCGACATAGCGAATGATGCTGAACTCCACGTCGGTACATGCGCCCATCCCACTCATCAGTCCGGTGTAGGCCGTCGAAGCGCCGCTCGAATCTGATCCATCCATGACGCCGTGATCTAATTTGGTAAAGCCCGTGCATCCCGCACCATTGCAATTGATGAGTTTAGCGCTATTCGCCTCTCCGCCCGTCACTACTGTCCATCCGTGGAAATAGTCGTAGGAGAAATCAACCGGAGAGGCAAGCACATCCACGATACCCGACGTTCCGGCCGAACTAGTGCAGTAGCCGATAAATTCAAGGTTGTCCACTTGCACATAGCCGGATCGGATGAACCAGCCATTGAAACTATCGTCGTTATAGGCGCAACTCGACACAAAACTTGTGCTGAGAGGATTGTCGAAGTTCATCACCGGGCGTACCCATGATGCCCCAGTAAACCAGGTTTGATCGACGCCGATGTAAATGCAGGATGTGGTAGCAATTGCTCCGGAGGATGGATCAAAGTTACAGTTCGTGGCCGATCCCGCCCAGTTCCAACCCCACGCCCCTGCCCCGCTGTAAGGACTGAGAGAGCTATTGCCGAAGTGCCAAGTGTCGCCGCCGCGAAAAATAAATTTGTCTCCCGGCTCAGGCGTTGTGCTCGCGCATGTTCCTGTGCAATTCGGCATGCCCGGCGCATGCTGCCACGGAGTTGTGTTGGATGTGCCGTTGTTCGAGTCGCTGCCATTGGCGGCGATGTAGTACGTTGTGGCGAAGGCAGTTCCGGTGGTCAGAACAGCGAGAATGAGTACGACGAGCGCTTGGGGGATTAGGCGTCTCATTGGGTCTCCGTGACAAAAATACGAAACGAGCTTTAAGGCTCGCGTCAACTGTCATGGTATGCACGTTTTCCCTGACGGCCAAGTCTCGGAAGTGCATGACCCGAATTGCTATAGGGCATTTCGAACGATCACCCTTTCGGGCTAACCTTCCCCGTTCCGGACCGTTTGACGGAGATCGCATTTTCATCCAGCCAAACCGAGTTTTAACAAGGATTTAACGGCGTGCCCAGGCCCCATCCTGGACATCCCCATAATCCCAAAATAGAACGATGCGCTCGGGAAGCTAGCGGACGGCGAAGCATCGCCGCAAAGAAAAACTCACGCCCAACCCAGCCTGCGGGCGAGCTTGCCTTTTTTTCGGCCAAGCATGCCGGCAAATTGCAAGAAATAATATGAAGGAGACTTGTAGCGTGGAGCCGACGTGACCACGTTATGTTTACGTTTCAGTTGTTCAAAGAAGCTGTCCGGGTGGTGAACAGCGGAGAGTGACGGTTGAAACAGCGCGCTCCACCAGGACGTTCGGAAATGCATGGCATAAGATTTTTCGGAAATGTTATAGCGAACATTTCCATCGACCAGGTGATACAGCTCATTGGGGTTGGCGGCGTCAAGCACGATGGGGGCTTTGACGTACTGCTCGAGACCGAACTTGGGGGCTGCCTCAATAAACAAGTCCGGCCCGAAAACCGTCCAATGGTCGGGATGAAGCGTGTCCGCGCTTCGAATCTTGTCCACGATGTACTGCAAGAAGGGGCTGCCAGCAGGCGCCTTGAAGATGTTGTTGGGAATCGCCTTGGTGACGGTTTCCAGGCAAGGAGTCAGCGGAGCTTTCGTACTTTTTTGTTTGCCGTACTTGCTCGGATCCTCTGAAACAAACACATAGGGCTCCGGAAAATCAAAAGCTCGAAGGCAAACGGTGTCAAGGTCCACATACCAGCCGCCCTCCCGCAGTATGACGAGAACTCGACACAGATCCGCCGCCTGCGTGTTGTGCGGAAACTTCCTGCGCTCGTCCGCCGAGATGTAGGCGTTCGCGTCTTCCACAATCGTGCCTTCGGGAACGCCCTTGGTTGGGCCCGCCGTGTACAAATGGAACTCGTGCCCATGATCCATATAGGACTTGATGCAGAGCTGCTGCATGACGGTCAATGCAGAGGCGAACCATACGCCCCGTATAATTTTATTGCTTGCGTCTAAAGTAGTCTGAGGCTGCATATCTTTCAGATCAATTCTTTGAATGGACGGTTATCGGCCCTGAGCGCGTAGATCTAATTACCAACTCCCACAAGACTGGGGACGCGATCGCTGCTCTTCGAATACATGCTGATCGTCTCGCGGTAGACATCAAGAAGCCGGGCGCCAGCTGCGTCCCACGTGAGGCTGCTTCTCAGGGACAGCCCTGCCGAACGCAGCCTTTGCAGAAGAATTCGATTCTCGTGTAGCAGAGTAATGTGCTGCGTAAGCGCCCCTACGTCGCCCACGTGATGTACAAGAGAATTGTCCATGTGCTTGCAGACATCGGTACACGCGTCTGAGACGAGCGGGACGCATCCACTGCCCATGGCTTCCAGGCACACCAGGCCGAACCCCTCCTCGACACTCGGAAGCACCAGGACATCGCTATTGCGCATCAGTTCGGGGATATCGTTGCGATGACCCAGAGCGCGGACGCTGGGGTGCGAAAGCATGGGAGCAAGTTTCTTGGCATACTCGGGCATGAAGTCCCCGGCGATGGTAAACGTGCACCCGCGGTGTGCGGGTGACTTCAGCCACGCCTCGAGCGCGTAGTGCATTCCCTTTCTGACAGCACAGAAACCAACGAACAACATCCTCAGGCCACCCTGGTTGGGCTTGTAATCGGGCGCTGGGCAATAGGTCTTCTCGTCAAACCCATAGATGTGTCGAGCAAGCCGATCCCGCGAGAATCCCTTGTCCAGGAAAGTCTGCACCACAAAATCCGAAGGACACAAAAGGCGGTCAGCCAGCCGAAACTCTTCTTCCTCGACCCGAAGAACCTCGTCGTTCCATGCGCTCTCGTATCCCGGCGGAAGATAAACTCCTATCCGTTCGCATTCCTTCTGAACGACCTCGTAGGCGTAACGGGTATGCGAGTTGCACCTCTCAAGCACCGTGGGAATCCCAAATTTCGCAGCGGCTTCTAGAGTCCGGCGTGCACCCGACGGCCAAGTGTGCACGATGTCGATCTGGCCAGCTAGCTTCTCGATCCGGCAAGCCACAATGTGATCGTGGAGAGCATGCGCCCGGCCATTGCCGAGGAGTTTGAACGGTATCCTCAGTTTCCCGCGTGCCAGAGTCGGGCGCAATGAAACCTCTGGGGGAACCGGGCGGCAGCTCGAGGCCGGAGACAGAAGTACTTCAGCCCCAGCGGCGGCGAGACCGTTTACTTGTTGCCAGGCGGTGTAGCAGATGCGCTCGCCCCCGATTTTATTCGGAAAGCTGTACAGCACTCGAACGCGATCCGGATTGGGACTACTATGTGTCATTCTGCGAAATCCTATTGCACTTCTGCCGGCTGCCGAAAAGCAAAAAAGATCGTAGTCATCGCCCAGCAGCCCGGCTGACCAAAGTTGTGACCGCGCACTACTCGGATGTTCCAATCCCGATCTCTGCCAATACTTGTTCTACGGTCAAAATCCGGCTGCCGCTCTTGGCGGCGCAGGACACGGCGAACTCGAATAGCGCCGGAGTGCATCCATACTCCGAGGGCTTGGGGCGGACATCATGCGTGTAGAAGATGAGCCAACTTTTTTGTTTCACATTCTGCGCGACCAGCTCCTCGATCTGCTGGGACCCGCCCACATCGCCGTACAGTCGGTTTGCCCGCAGCAAGTTCAAGTCAGCTTCGGGCCCGTTCAGGCCGGGAATGATCCCTCTGGAACTGGTGAGAACTCGGCCCAGATTTTTCTTGCTGCGGAGGGTGACATGCCCGTACGGATAGGCGAAGTTCGTGGAGTTGTGACCTGCAAGTTGCTCCACCGCTTTCATACCCTTCTGAACATCCTTCCGAAAGGTAGTGAGAGATACGGAACGGCAGGAGCTGTGTTGAAACGTCTGGCTACCTAACTCGTGGCCTTTTTCCAGCAAAGGACGAAGATCGTCCGCCACAAACAGGTCTCCAAGTTCGTTTGACGCGTTCATCAGTCCAACCGTGGCGTAGTAGGTACCGCGCGCTCCGTATGCTTCAAGGATGGCACCGCCAGTAGAGTAAGCCGTCCGAGGAAAATCGTCGAAAGTAAAGGACACGATCGGACCGTGATTCCCTAAGGGGGCATTCCGTCGGTATAGCGCGCACAAGAGGCTACGCCGAACACTTCCCAGTTGGGAACGGAAACTCATATTTCTTGCTCTTCGTCGAGGGAAAGCCGACTAGACGATGTTCGTGAGAAACATCAACCCACATCAGCGACTGAGGCTTTCCGCGAGAGCTCAGCACTGAAATTCGACGACGACTCCCTTTCGCCGAACTCCTGCACGATCCTCTCGACGATCCGCCCTGCAGCTTGCCCGTCCCATTTCTCAGGCACGCGGCCTTGTTTTCTCCCGCTCAGTTGTTCCTTCACCGCTCTGCGAATGTCGTTGCTGCTAGTGCCGGCAATCACATTGGTTCCGCAAGTCACTGTCACGGGCCGCTCGGTGTTTTCCCGAACCGTGACGCACGGAACCAGCAGACAGGTCGTCTCCTCCTGAATGCCGCCGGAGTCAGTGACCACCAGAGCAGCGTGTTTCATCAAGCACAGGAAATCGAGATATCCGAGGGGATCGAGCAAACGAACACCGGCTTCGTTACGCGACTGAAAGAAGCGCTCCAGACCGAATTCCGCAATCCGCTTTCGAGTTCTGGGATGGGCAGAAAAAAGAATAGGACAGGAACTCGCTAGTTCGTCCAGCCCTTCCAGGATGCTCAGAAACGTATCGCGGTTATCAACATTCGATGGCCGGTGCAAGGTCAAGAGAGCGTAGCGCTTGATGCCATGCCCAGATCCATTGGCGTTGCCCCGAAGACTGAACTGCTCCAGGATGCCCGATTTTCCCGCTTTCTCCTGCGACGCGAGGAGCGAGTCAATCATGGTGTTGCCGACAAAGTGAATCTTCTCGGAAGCAATCCCTTCGCGGCACAGGTTCTCTTTGCCACTCTCCTCGGTCACAAAAAGGAGGTCGGACAAATGATCGGTGATCACGCGATTGACTTCTTCCGGCATCGCGGTATCGAAGGACCGGAGTCCCGCCTCCACATGCGCGATCAGGGGCCGAATTCCATTCGAGTCCCCCGATATCTTGGAGGTCACCAGGGCACAGGCTACGGTAGAGTTCACGTCTCCAAAAACCACGACGAAATCAGGTTTTTCTTCAAGGACGACTTTTTCGAAGCGCCGCATGATTTCAGCGGTCTGTACGGCGTGCGAACCGGAGCCAACCTCGAGGTGGACATCTGGTTTTGGCAGACCGAGGTCGGAGAAAAATGAGCCCGACATCGCTTCATCATAGTGCTGCCCGGTATGGACAAGCACCACCTGGATTTGCCGGGTGGAGAGCGTCTGCATCTTCTGCGGCAACGCCGCAATTCTGGCATTGTGGTCGCGTATTGCAAAGACGACCGGGGCGGCTTTCATAAAGTTCGGCCGAGCCCCCACCACGATCATGATCTTCATGGCTAATTCTTCCCCGAAAGCACGCCGTGCCCAATTGCCATCGGGTTGGAATGCTTTTCGGCCAACGCGGGCGCGCATTGTCCGGTCCGGGCCGCGAAAGCGTAGAGCAGCCAACCAAGTTCATACGGACGGCACTCGAACAACACCTTCAGGTTTTTCTTTTCTTGGTAGGGCGTGCCTGCGCCCCGCCGATTGAAGGCGGCTCTCAAATACGTCTTGATTTGGGATGTAGGTCTATATTGGCATCTCCAGATCACCTTGGCTGAATCATCCTCCATATTGAATCCCAGTTCGTTGTCCGCATTGATCCACTTCAGCCCTCGATAGATCCACGGGCTGAAGTCATAGTGCGCGGCATCTCCCAAGGCGAACAAAGTCATCGGCCCCATGGCGTGCTGGTGAACCGAAAATACAGGGTAGCCTTCCAGCACTCGGCCAGTTAAGGAATCGTAATGCCACCACCATTGTCCCAATGAGCCTTGCGCCTCGCAGAGGCCGCGTCCGCACTGGAGAGCCATCTGCAACGCGCTTTCTTCCTGATACGCCTGAGAAAACCTGGTCATCGCGTAGACAGGATAAACCTGATCGGCAAAGCTTCCGATTCGGCCACGCGTCATGCCTGAGACACTTCCGCCGCGAGCGAGATGGCCGAAGAACCCCTGCTCCCCGCGATTCTTTTTGAGCATCGCAAAGGTGTCGAACGCAAGCTTTCTTAATCGTGGCAACTTGTCCGGGCAAGCCAAAGCCCAGTTCGAAAGCCCGGTAAGGAACCAGGCTAATTCCATGGTGACACCCTGTTTCGCACTGCGATAGCGAGTCAGAGCAGTGTCCAGCTCGATGCGGCTTTCGACTTCAGCCAAGTGGTCGGGCGCCACCAGGGCACACATCCACAGCAGTACCCCAAGGTCGCCAATATCGGTCAGCCAATCGAGATTTCTCAGCAGGCCATCCAGGACAGCTTTGATCTCGATAGGCGAGTCGCCACCCGCCTCTTCCAAGCGGTGAAGACCCATCAACGTCATCATGGTATAGCGCGGCGAAAGTCCTTCCTGGACCATGCCCTGCTCAGTCTTTTTCAGGCTGTAGCAAAACCGTTGTTTTTGCTCGTTAAACATCGGCACCAGGCCGCGAATGGCAAAAGCAACCAAGCGGTGCACGGTTGCTTGCGCCTTCTCCAATTGGCGCGCCGTCAAATTTCTGGTGTCTGTCATCTCCTGAATGCTCCTAGGAACGTGATTCATAATCTGAGGTTGGGAGGGAAAGCGAGGTGCGTCTATCCAATATGTTTGTACAAAATCTCCCCAATCACTGGAAGCAATCTTGGCGAGACGTGCTTCAGAGTGTACTTCGCTGCCTTCGACTTCCACTTGGAGCTGTAGAGGTCAAACAAATGGGTGGAATTCTCCACGGCACCGTACCGCGTATAGGTCAGGGCTGACTGGGTGGCTCCCCAACGATTCTTGAACGTGATCAGACCCTGTTGATCTGCGTCGGTGCGTCCGAAATCCAGCCAACGCAGCCCAGCGGCCTTGGCTTCCTGGATGGCGTTCCAGAAGAGCAAGTGCATACAGCCAAGATTGTTGAAGCGTGCGTCGCAGCAGCCATACTTGTAAGTGAGCGTGTCTTTGTAGCGGATCGTGACAATCGCCGCGATGACCCGTTCCTCCTGAAGCGCTACGTGGATCTTCAGCGCGTCGCCGAAACAGTCCATCAGATTCGCGAACCACTTCTTGGATTGCGGTGCCAGTCCTTGGCGCTTCCGGGTCAGAGTAAAAATCCGGTAAAAGTCGTCGAGATGCGCTTTCGTAGACCCCTCGCGGTATGTGAGGCCCTCCCGTTTCGCGCGGCGAACTTTTCTTTGGGTGGAACTCTTGTGGAGCTTGCCAAAGATCTCGTCAACGTCGGGGGCAAGATCCAGTCGATGAAAGGCATAGGCGGCGGTCGTGTGACGGAGCGAGGTCACTCGCTCGAAAGGCTTGATTGGACGAATCTCCAAATACCTGCATCGCTCTTGCTCAACTTCCCGCTCCAGGGCAGCCATCAGAAGGTTTCGATCTTCTGCTTCGTCGACGAGTGGCTCGCAGTGATCGGAGAATGGAAGAGAAACCAAGCGCCGTCCCGTCAACCAACTCTCGACCCGGCAAGCCACAATTGCATTTTCCAGTTCCTTGCCAGCGGAAGACGTGGTGTAAGCAATTGGCTGAAATCCGTAGGTGCGGCTCAACGCCTCCAGCCACGCCGAGGAATGAAACAGCGAGGCACGAGGATGTTGCAACAGGAATTTGTCCCAACGAGGATCCTTCAGTGGCTCGATGCGCTGCGCTGTTTTCAACCCGCGAAGTGATTGGGTGCTTTCAAGGTACAGGCTTGCACCATAGGAGGTCATGAGGGTCAATTCTCCTCGGCAACCAACGAACTTGTTGCAGGTCTAGAGTCGCGTTTCTGCAACGCCCTGGTGAAACCACAGCAGGGCACTCGGGGGCAAGATTCAGCCACAGCAAACTATGCCTGGCGGACTGTTGAACTACGCTTTGGTGTTTGTAACTGCAAGCGATCGTGGCGTCGATCTTTCGATTCCAACACCGCGAGTATGTTGCCCACGATACACTGAAGCACCGGGCAATTGCGATCTTCCGGCTTGGCTGGGCGGTTCCAGCGAACGAGTTTGATCTTGGAGTGGATGTCGCCGATGTTCTCAATCAGAGTCAGTCGGCCCTTCTCCGCTAGATAGCGGTCCACTCCCCCAATCTTTCCGCGAAAAATGCTGTAAACCGGTACGCCTAGCGCCGCCGCCTCGCGATTCATGGTTCCACCGCCGCTGATCACAAGATCGGAAAACCAGATCAGATTCAATCCGTCCAGAGGAGCCGTGGGCACCAGCATCTGACCGGAAGAGATCAAATCGCTCCAATCGGCTCTCAGTTGCTGAGCTTGTTTCGCATTTCGAGGTAAAGTCACAGCCCGCACTTTCCGGTGGGATGAAAGTAGTCGCAGCGTCTCGGCGAACAGTATTTCGCTCTCAGGATTATGATAATGCGCCTCCGTGGCGGGAGGACGCACGGTTACGACCAGATCGTCCTTAGCAATACCCAGTTGCGGCAGGATTGAGGGATCGGGATTAAAGCGCGGGATATAAACATCCTCTTTGAGACCCGGGTAGCGTAAAACCCTGGCTTCCTTTCTCGCCATAACACCGTCGGGGATGACATCGGGCATAAACACCCAGTCGGCCTCGAGAAACCCGGTCTTGGTGGAATATTCGTAGTCGTGCATCATCATGGTCGGGATTCCCAGAGCCTTACAAATCAGCAGTTGGGCTCGCGAGCCGTGCGAGATTGCGACATCCGGACGGGTCATCGATGCTGTAGGAGCCAACTGCAGTGTCCTCAAGAGCGTGCCGAAAACCTTCAGGAACTTGTTTTTTCCGTAGTGTCTTCCAATGACTTTGCAGGGTAGATGGAAAAACTCGAGCAGTTCACGCACCTGATAGATGTTGCGTGCGGTCAGAACCAGTTCAACACCGTGCTTCTGGAGTTCGTCCACGATTGGTAAGAAAAACGGCACATGAGGGGAGTTATCAATATCAATCCAGACCTTTTTCCCTGCCCCAGACGTTGGCAGCGATAAGTTAATCGGTGATCGATCCTGCGTGGCCCCGACGTTTTGCTTACGTTCTTGTGTTGCCCCTGTCATACCCCTCCTGCTTCCCCGTTCGTTCTTTTCGATTCACAAATGCGACTGGCAATCTTCTTGCCAGCGAACACTCTTTCCTCGATCAACCGCGTCTAAAACGCATCATCGCTGAACAGTGCCCTGGGGGTTTGCAGCAGAATCTGTATATCGAGCCACAAAGACCAATTGCGGGCGTATTGCAGGTCCAGTCGTACCATTTCGTCGAAGCACACGCGACTGCGCCCTTTGACTTGCCAGAGACCGGTGATTCCCGGCTTGACTTCCAGAACGCGGCGGCGATGCCAAATGTCATACACTTCGCATTCGTAGGCAATGGGTGGCCTCGGGCCGACCAGAGACATCTCGCCCTTGAGGACGTTGATAAACTGTGGAAGCTCGTCGAGACTCGCCCGCCGGATAATCCGTCCAATCCGGGTTATCCTCGGGTCGTTTATCATTTTGTAAACCGCTTTGTTCCCGTCCTCGGATACCCCATCGTGCTCGCCTTTGATCACGCGTTTGATGAAAGTCTGGTGAACTTTGTGATCATTATCGACATACATGGAGCGGAATTTCAGGAAGGTAAACGGTTTGCCAAATTGGCCGAGGCGCTCTTGTTTAAACAGAATCGGCCCTTTGGAACTTAGCTTGACCAGCGCCGCAACCACGAGAAAAACGGGAGCCAGGAACAACAGGGCCGCCGCGCTTCCCACGATATCGATGAGTCTCTTGATGGCGCGTGCGGCACTTTGTGATGCATGACGATGCAGAAGATCAGGATACAAAGTCGGATTTCCCTGCGAAGTATCCTGATTCCAATCTTCCGGAAAAACGTGCAGAGAAATACTGAGCTGGCTGAAGCTCTGCGGAGCAAGGCTACTCTTCAGTGTCTCGCTGATCCGATTCATCACGGTGCTGACGTTTGAGCTGCGTTCGTCGGTGCTGATTTCCGTGAACATCACTCCGACGGAAGCAGTCTCATACCAGCCAGTGACGTCTGTATCTCGCGTGGCCAGCGACAGCGCGGATAGAACCTGCCCCAGTACATTGCCATTCGAGGGTGAGCACTTTCCCGCGTCCAAAAGCATGAGCAGGAATGGCTGACGGGAGCGCTCTGTGCGCTTCCGCTCCACCGCAATCATCTGGCGAAAGGATTTTTCATCCAGAATGCTGAACTCGCGGCTTGATCGGGACTGGACCGGTGCAGGACTGACACGACGTGAAGACACGACTCTCTCCCCTAATTCTGCTGCGTGATTGTGGAAGGAGGAAAATGGATCACTTACTAGGGACATAGGACCTCCGAGGCGTATGGAGAGAGGGCTGTTTTTACGAATTCAAATGAAGCTTACGAACCGTAACTGGCTACTGCTTCTGGTTGGTGAGTTGGTTGTTCTGCGAAGGCGCGCAGGGGATGAAATAGTTCTCTGGCTCGATCACGATTTTGTTCGATGGACTTCCCAGCTGGAATTCGCGGTGGATGCATTTCAGGGCGGCTTTCAGGTCGTCCTTCGCCACCACAAAGGAAATTGTACACTCGGTTGAGCCATGCGCAATTGCGACGATGCCGATCCTCTCGCTATCCAGGGCTCGGAAGGTCCGGCTCACCAATCCGGATCTGCCGCGCACATTCTGGCCGACCACAGCCACGATCGCAACCGTCGGATCGACGGTGATATGTTCCGCTTTTTCATGAGCCAGGTCATGGGCAAACTCGTGGTGCAGCGCTTCTACCACGGCTTTTGCGTGCGAAGACCCGATCACCAGACATAGGTCATTCTGCGAGGAAGATTGCGAGATCAGGAGCACGTCCGCCCGAACCGCCGCGGTAGTCCGTACGGTGCGTCCCAGAACATCCTGGACCCCCACCATCCCCGGGCCGCCGACCGTGATTAGCACCACATCGTGGGTCGCGGTCAGAGCCATCGCCCGGTCGTCGCCGACGGGACCGCCCGGTGTAATTTTGGTTCCGGGCAACTCGGGAGCAAAGGTGTTGCGGATCCAAAGCGGAATGCCACATTCGACTACTGGTCGAAGCGTCTTCGGATGCAATACTTTGGCCCCGAAGTAGGCGAGTTCAGCCGCCTCGCGGTATGAAATTTCAGTAATCGTGCACCCTCCCGGGACCAGCCGCGGGTCAACCGTCTGCAGGCCGTCAACATCGGTCCAGATCACAACTTCTTCCGCATCAAGCGCCGCGCCCAGAATGGTCGCAGAATAGTCCGAGCCACCGCGGCCGAGAGTCGTGAGCGCCCCTTCGGGCGTGGCGCCGATAAAGCCTGTGACGACGGGAACGATACCTCGCTCCAAAAGCGGCCGCAACCGGGACTGGCAGCGTTCACGCGTCACATCCATGTAGGGGTCTGCTGCCCCGTGGCATGAATCTGTGACGACAAGTTCCGTGGCCTCGATCGCTTCGCCGGCGATACCCTGCTCCGCCAACGCCCCGGCAATAATTGGAGCAGAAAGGCGCTCACCCAAGCTTGAGATGGTATCTCGCGAGCGCAGCGTCAGTTCACGCAGGAGGCTTGCACCTTGACACAGACGGTCGCCTTCTCCAAGAAGGTCTTCCACTCTCCCCTTGATACGGCGCCGTTGCTCATCGGATCGAATCAGTGTGCCGATCGCTGTTTCGTGTTGTTGGCGGATTCCCTCAAGGATCGTTACGACGGGACTGTGCTCGCCCGCTTCGGCATGCATGGCTGCCTCGATCAATTGATTGGTCACACCGCTCATCGCGGAGACGACTACAACGATATGACTCTCCTCCGACGCTGCTCGGATAATCTCCACCACGCGCGCAATACACGACGCATCGGCAACCGACGTCCCGCCAAATTTCATGACTCGAATTGGCTTCTTGAGATCCACGCGGGCTTCCCCTGGAAGAGGGTGATGTGGAAGCCGGCGACTCTTGAAAGCTGTACGCACGGAATGATTTGTCGAAGGAATCGTCATAGGCGCGGGAGGCGGACGGTCGACAGAGCCCGCACAGGGACTTGTTTGCCAGATTTGAGATTCTGCTTCCAACGTTTGCCGACGCATGCGCGAAGCAACTCAGGTTCTTCCCAGGGAACGTCGTGATAACCAGAAGTGAGGAATGTGCTGGCTGGATCCCTCAACCACTCCTGCGGGAAGAGCGCGATCGTGTCGTTCTCAGTCACCCTCGGAGCAGCCTGCAAAGGAGATCCCGACAACGCTGAGTACAAGGCCGCGGGAAGATCACGTCCGGCTCCGAGCGGCAGATGCCCAACTTGCGTCGCCCGCGGATTGATTTCGATAAGATGGGCGTTTCCTGTATGCCGCTCCAACATAAAATCAAACCCGTGGATACCCGAAAGTTTCAACCGGCGGACCATGGTCTCCGCAGCTGTCAACATTTCGGCATTCTCGATGAAACGCAGGACGCTGGACGGCCCAGACGAATCGCGCTTGTGGAGGACCTCGAAATGGAGACTGGCGAGGATGTTTCCCTCCCAACAGGCGACCGTGCTCGTAGCTTCGCGTCCCGCAACAAATGATTGCGCATTCACAACCGCTCGACGGCGAAGCAGCGACGCCCAGACCAGAGTCTTGTCTTGATCGACGAGCGCCCGCTTGGCGGCTCGAGCTAAAAGCGGAGGCGCTTGCAAAGTACGAAAGGCGCGTTCGGCTTCTTCCAGTGTATGGACAACCCGAACCCCGTCGCCCCCTGACGTTCCATCGACTTTCAGAACGGTCGGGACACCCATTCGGACAATCCATTTTCTCAGCTCAGCGAGGTTCGCGATGACCTCGGTTTTCGGAGCGCGGATACCCGCATCCTGGGCCAGATCCATGAAGGCAGTTCGGGCGTAGACGACCGGGAAGCTTTCCGGCGCACCGAGTGAACGCTCGATGAGTTCGCACATCGGCCGCCCCGCTTCCCCACGTTGGCTCTCCCCCTCGTACAAACGGTGCAAGTGACAAGTAGCCAAGTCGTCACCAGGAAGGACGAAATCCGGGCTCGAGGCAGCGATTGCGTCCCGAACGGACTTCAACGGCATCAGGCCCCGATAGGTGTAGGTTCGGCGCACCACGCTCATCTTTCCGAGCGCATGACCGGAAGGACACACGGCGTCAACCGTGCACCCGGCCTTGACCAGAGCCATCCCAAGCCTGGCAGTCGGAAACCAGCGAGACGTCGTGACTATCAAGACAGTGGGATTCACCTTGATCCGACTCTCCTTACTTCGTCGATGGCTGGTCGATCCGTGTACAAAGGTCGTTCGCTACTGGTGCTGATGACTCTTTCGTCTCGTTCTTCAGGAAAAAGGTGGAAAGAAATGCTGACCTGGCCGAACTGCGGCGCCGTGAGATGGCCGCGCAGGGTTTCTTTCAAGCGGGCCATGATTGTGGCCAAAATGGAACCGCGATCCTCAACCGCAATTTCTGTAAACATCAGGCCCACAATACAATCATCCTTATGCCAGCCAGTCACGTCTGTCTCTCTCATGTTGGAATCGAGCACAGACAAGATCTTGCCGAGCATTTTCTTGCTTTTCTCGGAAGCCAACTGACCTTCTACTTCCAGTAGTGCCAATAAAAAGGACTTTCGCGATCGTTCCGCTCTCTTGCTTTCCAGGAAAAACATTCGCCGAAAGGCTTCCTCGTGCAAAATACTGCGATCGGCAATCGACCCTAAATGGTGCGGAATACGCACATGCGAACCATGGTTACGAGTAGGACGTCCGTTCACCACTACCTCCGTTTGTGCTGCGCCCTGTCTTCACTGCGACGGGGCATCAGTTAGCATTTGCCTATTCGGTTTATGACGGGGGATGTGTACTGAAACACGTTGCCAGGTTACTCGGAACTTTTATTTCTTCGAACTATCCGCGGCGGGGGACGATGCGGGGGGAACGTAGCGTTGATAATAGTCGCTGTGGGCCGCGTTTTCACTACTGTTTACTAATGCCCCCAGTAACTTCCCTTTTTCGATTGCCTCGAGACCCTTCTGCAGCTGTTGCTTTTCGGTTGTACCTTTTCGCGTGACCAGCAAGACTCCGTCTGCCAGCCTCGACCAGATGCTGGTATCGGCCAGAGGCAGAATCGGCGGGGAGTCAATCACGATCCAGTCGAACCATGCCGTCAATTGATCCATCAAGGGCGAAAGCCTTCCCCGTTGCATCAATTCCAGAGGGTTTTGTGGCGCGGCACCCGCCGGCAGAATCCACAGTCCCAAACTCTCTAGCTTATAAAAGTTGATGCTTTCGGTTTCTCCCGAGAGAAACTCACACAAGCCCGGGATTTTTCCCAAACCGAATTGCGCCGCCGCCATGGGCCGCCGCAGATCACCATCCAGCAGCAAGGTCCTGTTCTGTCTTCGGCGAGCCAAGGTGCATGCCAGGTTGGCCGCGACCGTGCTCTTGCCTTCCTGCGGAATGGTGCTGGTAATGAGAACCTTTTTTAAGGGGCGGGTCTGGCGAAGCTGCCGCAAGCGAACCGCGAGAAAACGGAACTTCTCTGCGCCCAGGCTCTCCTCTTTACCCACGGAGACCAAGCGATTTTCCAGCGGGATCGCGACCGGTAGCACCGGGCATTGTTCCAACGCATCTGCGGACGCGGTCGGTGAGTCGAACTGATCGGAGTGCTGCTTACCATTCCCGTTACTCCCGTACATCTTCCGTTCCGCGGCCTGTAGCAATTCCGTGGCAATGGAAAACGTCGACTCTTCCGTTCCCGAGCGTTCGGATTCGGACCTCTGTAATGCGTCAAATATACGGCTCATTGTTCGTTCACTCTCACCGGCACCCGCACTCGCGATTCGTCTTCCCGGGTTTGCTGGGCCTGCAGGCTTGCGTATAGCGCAAGCAAGGTTTGGGCAGCTTTCTTTACATCAGGTTCTTCGCCTGGTGGCTCTTTTTTCGCTTTGCCGCTTTGAACGCCGAGCCGGAAGTCTCTGGCGATGTCGTCGATGATGTCAGGGCTCACATTTTGCATTTTCTTCCCATAACCAGCAATCAACGCGTTTTCGCAGATCGTATTGATCAAGCGGGGGAATCCCTGAGAGTGCTGATAGACGGCGGCGATCGTCTCCGGCGGGAATAGGGCAGACGCATACGGAGTTCCGGCAAGCTCAAGCCGGCGCTGAATGTATCCCTTGGTTTCATCCGAATTCAAGGGGACTAGATGGGAACGGAGAGCCACTCTCTGCTTCAATTGCCGGAGGTCCGGGGAGTCGAGCTTGTCGTCCAACTCGGGCTGGCCTACCAGCAGAATTTGCAATAGCTTCTCTTCCGCAGTCTCAAGATTGGTCAGGAGCCTGATTTCCTCCAAAATTTCCGCTGAAAGATGGTGAGCTTCGTCCACCACCAGAACGGTCGTCAGTTTCTTCTGGCTGCGCGAGATCACGTAGCGCGCAATCTGGAGTAGCAGTTCGCCCTTATTCTTGCTGGCGGCCGGGATTCCCAGATCACCGGCGATGTACTGCAGGAATTCAACGGGCGAGAGAAGGCCATTGAATATGTAGGCGTAAGAGATATCACTACTTTGTTTCAGCGACTGCAGCAGGCAGCGGAGAAGAAGCGTCTTGCCCGTTCCCACCTCGCCGGTCAAGACGACGAAACCCTTATGCCGCCTGACCCCATAGTAGAGGGCGGCCAAAGCTTCGTTGTGCCTCCCGGTCGGAAACAGAAACGAAGGATCCGGAGTGATTTCGAACGGGTTGCGCTTCAGGCTATAAAAGGCTTTGTACATAGGGAATATCGCTAGCCGTGCAAGTAACTGAAGGCCGAACCTAGCAAAATCGTAACAGATACGAAAACCGCTGTCGCCCAGCCCAGCCGGAGCCGCCGTTGCTCTTTCCGCTCCTCTGTTGCTACCGTGATGGCCGGAATTTCAGAGATCACGGCCACCGGCAGCAGCTTTTGCAATTCTTTCTCGTCGTGAATCCGGTCATCCATCAGTTCGAAGGCACCCGCGACCACAGTTCCTAGGGCTAATCCGATGAGTAGCCCGACGCCACAGAACTTCAAGCGGTTGGGGAAATTGGGTTTCACCGGCAGGCTGGGCGGATCAATAATGCGGAAGCGCTCACCCTGCTGGAGTAATTCCATGCTGGTGGCCATGGCCGACTCATTCTTCTTCTTCAGCAGTTCATCGTAATTTGCCTTGGATTGCTCGTACCCACGCGTGAGGTCGGAGAGTTCCTGCTCGCGCACCGGCTCCTGATTCAGTCGCGCCTGGTAGTCGACCACCTTCGCCTTCAGCTCTTCCACTCCGCGCTCGCGGTTGGCAATTTCGATTCGGTTGGCTTGGAGCTGGCCTTGTAACTGCACCATGGGAGATGACGCATCTCGCGTATCCGGCGCGTCCGGGTTCGCGGTCGCAGCATTGGGGTCTCCGTCACCCTGCGCACCAGCGGTTTTTGCTTTCAGGCTCGCGAGAAGTTGGTCCCTCATCCTCTCCGTTTTCGCGATCTGCTCCTTGACCTTGCGCACGTCGGGGTGACGATCGGTGTAGTGCGAGCTGAGGTCTGCCAGTTGCGCTCTGAGCTTATCCAACTCTCCGTTCACTGCGGGCAGGCCTAGCGGAGCTCCACTCTCGGCTTTCGGCGACGCTTGCAGCGAGCGGTACTGATTCATCAACGTTTCCAGGTAGACGCGCTGTTGTTTTGCCGTGTTGAGCGAGTCGTCTTCCGCTTGCAACTGGGATTGCAGCCCGGCCAGAATTTGCAGGTTGCTTCCTACCTGTGCCGGCAGCTCCCCGACGTGTTGCCCCTTGAACTGGCGAATTTTCTCTTCCTGATCGGACAGCGTCTGCCGGGCCGTTTCCAGCTGGCTCTCGAGAAACTTGGTCGTGTCTTCGGACTGCTGCTGCCGGACTTCCAGATTCTCGTTGATGAACAAATTCGTCAGTTCGCTGGTAACCTCTTGGGCCACGTAAGGATCGCGTGATGAATAAGAAACGTTGAAGGCCGTGATCTCATTGCGCGCGTCACGCACCAGCTCGATGTCGATGTCCTTGCGCATGCCGTCTACCTTTTGATCGGCTGATTGATCGGCTGATGCTTGGGAGTGCGGGCTGGCATAAAGATTGAACTGTTCAATGATGTGGATGAGTCGGGTCCGACTCAGAATTTGCTGAGTGATACTTTGCAGCCGATCCTGCAGGTCATCATTTACGTTGGGCGTGACGTAATCCTTCGGCATGGTGGGCTGCTCGACCAGAATCAGGGTGCTCGATTGGTAGCGCGGCGGCAGCGCCCAGCTCACTCCCCACACGGCTGCCCAAGCCAGGAAAAGCGGCATCAAAAAAAGAATGTGGCGCCGCCGAACCACGCCCAGGTAACGCTGAAGGTCAAAGCCTTCCGAATTTTTCTCGTCGAGATCGTCAACCATAAAATCTACCTGCCCAAAGGTCTGGAAAATTGATAGGAAATCGAAATAAACTCGCGATTGGTGTCCGGAGTCGCGGCCAGGACGGCGACCGTGCTGTAATCCTGATGAAGTCGGGTGTATCCCAGCTGCAGATTGAGGTGCTGGCCAAATTGCTGCTGCAACGCAGCCGTTCCTGAAACCGTGTGCCCGTTGCTGCTGAAAAGAGGCGTAGCAGCCAAAACGTCATTCTGCGCATAGCCGCCCGCCAGCGAGCCCGTCAGGGTGCGCGACAGTCGTTGCCGAACCGACGCGCTGGCGCTATCTCCTTGCACCGCTCCAATCAGTCCGCCGCCGCTCGAGATGAGGTGGGAGTAACTGAAAGCCAGGCTGGTGGCTTTCCCCTGCCAGCTCAAACTTCCCCCAGCGGCCGGGTTCCAGCTTCGAAATGCCGGCAACGGCGCTGCTGCACCGAAAAATTGCGGACCGATATCGGCATATTGCGGACCCCCGTAAAAGGAAACGGAGAACCTTGAGGTCGCGTAAAGGGTGTAGAAGAAGAGAATAGCGTGAGTCTGGGTCTCGTTCTGTCCCTCCGTCGCGTACGAGAGCAGCCGCTGATACTCGTAGGTCACGCCAAGGTAATGCATCTTCGAAGCGCGCAGTGAATAAAACACCGAGCCCGCTTGAGAGCTGGAATCAAAAAGCCCAGGAACTTGGGCCTGGTTGGGATAGTGCAGATTCGTAAATGTGCCACTAACCCCGACCATGCTGTTCGCGGCAAACTGGGAGCTGATCCCAACATTCCCGGAATTACTGAGATGATCCGCAATGGGCGCGATTACCGAAAAATTTCCCTCTTGCGTAAACCCAGATACCGCCCCGGCGGCCGCCAAATCCGGCTGATTAAACACGCTGGAGCTTTTCTGAAAGCCGTCCCGGGCGCTCAAGGTGACGTGCGGGCTCAGGCGATACTGCAAACTGATCGACGCGTTCTGGTCCTGCTCGTTCAAGGAGCTTTCTCGCTGATAGAAGGTGAACCCGGGTGCGTATGTAGAAACCAGGTGCAGGCGCGGCGTCGTCTCGTCCAGTGCGACAAACGGCGCCACCGAGTAACTCACATCGCTCACCGGATGGCCGTCAACGGACCCGACCGCATTGTCGGTATATGCACTGGTAAATGCGAGTCCGCCACGGAGGTAATTCGAGCGCTCGCCGGAGGCGAACGAAGTTGGGAACGATTGGCCACTGACCGGAGGTGGAGTCAACATTTGATCGCTGGCATTTTGCGGACCAACCACGGCGGGCACAGGTGCCACCGGCGTGCTGTCCGTAGGCGCATTCTCGACCTGCGACCACAGCGTAGCCGCCGGCAACAAGAGCAATCCTGCGCAAATCCGCTCAAACAGTTTCATGGATAGGAAACGACGCATGATCACGGAACCACGATCGTGTCACGCGGTTGAAGCTTGATGTTTTGGTCCGGATTCTGGCCCTTAACAACTTCCTTGTAGTTGAAGCGGAGCCGCGCCTGGGTGCCGTCGGCACTCTGCCGCAGAACGTAAATAGATTTCTGTTTGGCAAAATCTCGGAATCCGCCAGCCACCGCGATCGCATCCAGCACGGTCGCTGCCATGGCGATTGGATACGAGCCTGGCCGATTCACTTGCCCCAGGATGTTGAATTTTTGACTGTTGATTTGCTGAACGATGACGGTGACTTCGGGCTCGGCGATGTAACTCTTCAGCTTCGCCGCAATATCTTGCTCCAGCTTGAGTGGAGTCCGCCCCGTGGCCTGTACCTCTCCCACCAAGGGCAGCGAGATCTTCCCATCTGACCGCACCGGGATCGAACGCGAAATATCGGGTTCTTTCCACACACTGATGGCCAACACGTCATCGTTGCCAATGACGAAACTGTCATCGTGCGGCCTCGCAGGCGCTTCGTTCGCCTGGGCGGCTTGGGCGGCGGCATGAGAGGCCGAAGCCGGCGCACTGCTTTCCGGTGCCGCCTGTGCTTGGAGTCCAATCGATATCGCAAAGCACATCGCCGCCATGAAGAGAACAGCTCTCCAGGAACTGCGGTCGATGCTGGCCATGATGCCCGGCTTCTCGCCCATGCTAGTGGTTTCTCGGCTCAACTTGCTTTTCCGTTTCCTTTGTTCTGCATCGAAACACTCAATCTCGCTCCCGACAAAGAAGAAAGATAAGACTCCGAAGCGCTCATGTGGTATTGCTCGATTTTGTACAGAATTGTTCGATAGCTTACACCCAGAAGGCGCGCTGCGGCTTTCCGGTTCCAGCCGGTTTTCTCAAGGGCCGCTGCAATTGCGTTTCTCTCGGTTTCCCAGCGCACACTCTGTATCATCGATTTCAACGATTTCGGCAGGGATCCTCCGTCGCCGGCGTCCACCTCTTCGCGCGTGGCCAAAATAAGATTCGGCGGTTGCCGATGCAACTCGGGGCTGATCATTCTGGACCCCGCTTCGAGCCCGCTCGGGGTCAGCTCTTCGTCACCGGCGATGAGGTAGCGTTTGACGAACGTTTCGAGCTCTTTCAAATTCCCCGGCCAGGAGTAGTTTTGACAGGCATCCAGTGCCGACGGAGTGAACTCGCGCGTAGGAAGCCCGTAATACTTCGCCACCTTGTGCATGGAATAACGCAAGAGAAGTTTGATTTCCTCCTTGCGCTGGCGCAAGGGCGGAAGATTCACGGTAAACGCACTGAGACGATAGTAGAGATCGGCATGAAGCCGCTTTTCGGCGAGAGCGCGATCCAACTTATCGCTGCTGGCGGCAAGAATGCGGACCTCAACCTCCACCGGCTTCGCATCCCCCGAGCGGGAAAATCGGTTCTCTTGCAGCACTTTCAGGATCCGCGATTGCAGTGCAATTGGCATTTCCGTGATTTCATCGAGTAGCACCGTACCCTTTTGGCCCACTTCGAGCTTGCCCGAACTTTTCGATGACCCATTGCAGCCATTCGCTCTGCCGAAGAGCTCAATCTCCAGCAGATCGGCTGGCATCTCCGCACAATTGACTCTCAGGAATTTAAATCCAGAGTAGACAGATCGCTCGTGGATAAGGCGGGCAATGGTGCCCTTTCCACTGCCGGGCTCGCCCAGAATCAGCACCGGCACATGCGCCTGTGCGAGCAACTCAGCCTGCGCGCGAAGTTGCTGCATGGCGGGACTGACGCTAAGGAAAAATTCGTCCTCGCCCAGAGCTTCTATGTCTTCGCTCGCCATCTCCGGCTCCGCACCATCATTCGCTGGACCTAGATGGCGGCGAACAAGGGATTCTAGTTGCGGCTCACTGAGCGGCCGGACCAGAACATCTTTTGCGCCCAAACGAGTCGCCTCTTTCTGCCGGTCCACGTCTTCGGGATCGCAAAGCACCACGATCGGAAGTTCAGGCCGCAGCCTCCGCAGCCAAGGTAGAAGGTGAAGGCCATCGCCGTCTCCGCGAGGAACATCCAGCAATAGCAGATGGGGAGTCGCGCCGGATTGCACTCGCTCCATGGCGTCCCAACCGCTGGACGAAGTTTCCAGGCGCCAGGAATTCGACCTTGCCGTGGAACCAAGCAGACGAAGAATCGACGGTTCACTGCTGACAACCAGCAGGCTTAGGGTTTCAATTGTGTTTAGTGCCATGGGTAAGTGGACCTTTGACCGAGGAGAGAAAAGAGAATTTATGGGGTGAGTTTCTGGGGTATTTTCAGACCGGTTCGACTTCGTATCCTTCGACGCGTACCGAAAGCGATCGCTGGATTGCCTCTACGGAAATAACCAGCGTGCGGTCTCCATTACGCGAGATCAGGATGCCCTCCATGCCATCGAGGGCCCCGCTCCTGATTCGCACGCGCTGGCCAATTTTTAGGTAGGGATGAGAGGACCAGGGCAGTTCTCTTTCCACCAGACTCCGAACCGCTTCGATTTGCGCGTCTGGAATGGGCGTTCCCTCGCCACCCGCGCCGACCAGTCCGAACACCCCCTCTACACGAAGGACGTGTAGGCGGTCCGACCGGTTCGGCACGAACTTCGCGAACACATAAGAACTGAACAACGGCATCTGCACCGATTTCTTGCGGTCGCTCCAGCGATGCACCTCGGTGACTAGCGGCAGGAAAGTCGTCACGCCTCTCTCTTCAAGTCGCTGAAACACAATTTTTTCGTGCCGGGGACGGGTCTGCAGTCCGTACCAGTTTTCAACTTCTGCCTCAATACTTGGCGTCGATTGCGGCAATTCACGTGACAAACCTGCGGTAGCCATAGCTTCGCCCTCTAAGTCACAGTCCGAGTGACCCCAAAAAATCAGTTACAACGCCACCACGATCGAGATCTCAGCAATGAGATCCAAGGAGGATACTTGGATAAACTGGGGGGAGTTTTACCGGTTCAAAAACAATTGTGCTTTGAACAATCGCTACGTTTCAGTCAGTGCGATTTTCGTAGGGTCATGGTGTATCGAGCACATCGACTGCCAAAACTGAACACATACGAATCACGACTATTCCTATAATGATCGTCGTAATTGATATTCCTTAGCAACGACATGAATCTTCCTGGTGTCGTCTTCACGGGTTCACGGGCTTTACCGCTGAACCATCGGGCCGGGGGGAGAAGCAGCGCCAACCCTCGTGGTTGGACTTGCCCTGATGTCAGAAGAGCTTACATCCGATTGCAGATTGTTGCAAGGGGTATGAAGTAATCAGTGCAAGGATTACTCTTGGGCACGCGTCAGCTGTACATAGCGAGGAGCCAATCGAGCTTAAGCACTCTGTTTCCTGGCACGCGGGAGGCAATCCTGATTGAGGTCAATTTTAATCTAAGCTATTGATTCTGCTAATCTTTGTATCACTCTTTTCTTCCTTGGAGGGAGATGATCATTTTCCGCGCTTGCGAAATGTCAACGGACCCAATCCACAGGGCCCTAATGCAAGACTTTGCAGTTTATGTCCATGACTTGCGACATTTGGGACGGAAGACAACTGCAGGAAATTTTGCAAGCCAGGATGGAATCTGTTTGGGATCACTCGTAGCAAGTCCAAAGCAGCACAGAAAAGGGCGTGCCTGATTTGCACGCCCGTGTGAAGTTGGAGTGAATTGCCAGCAGCTCTAACGAGCCTGCTATGAGTTGGTTCGGGCCACCGACTCGTGACGACGCATTCGGTAAGCCATAGTGCCGAAGCAGCACAGCCCGGCCAGAGCCAAGTACATCAAAGATGTTCCACCCTCGGGAACCGCAGTGGTGGACCCACAGCCGCCCTTGTTGTCACGGCCTCCATCGAACCAATCCCACCCTCCCTTGCCGCCCTGCCCACAGTCTCCCCAGTCCTTATGATGGTCTCCAGGACCTAGACCAACGGTCAAGAAAGCAGATGGCGCTTGGCTCAGAACGCTATTTCCGGTGGCTGTGATGCCTTGACCAACAGCAAAGGGCGCGAAACACAGAAGCGCCGCAAAAACTACCAATACGAAAAACCTGGCCGTAGACTTCATAATTGACTTCTCCTCATCCGTGTCGCGATAGAACGCGGGGGGAAGGCTGAGTTTGTAGAGTCTGGCAACTAGCCCGCCCTACAAATGCATCTGCAATCTTTATCGCGAAACCCGAAACTGTCAAGACTGATAATTTCTGCGACCCTGTTGCAGCGATTTGCAACTATTGACGGCACCTTACGGCACCGCAGAAAAAAGGCGCGCCCGGTTTTGGCGCGCCTCTCAGGGTGATCGGTTGAAATCGGCAGGATGGTTTTCTTAGACCAGCCCTCGCGGTGACATCCGCCGCGATCGCCAAAAAATAGCTCCAAAGCAAGCCAGGACGGCCATGAAAAGGTATGCCAGAGTCGCTCCGCCCTCTGGAACGCTCACCTCGCTCCACATTTCCTGCGGCCTTCCCCCCGTCCAAGCAGTGGGAGTGAAGACGTAAAGATCGGCAAACTCGCTCAGGTTAATGCCGTTCCCGTTGTTCCAGGCCGCAATGGCTCCGTTCAGGAAGCCCAGTGCGGTTGCGCTGAGCGGCCCGGTGCTACTCGCTCCTCCCGAGGTGATATACCAGATCGCTTCCGAAAGCGCTGCCTGCTGAGAAGATGAGGAACTCGGCAGGAACATCTGAGTTACCAGGTAGGCGACTTCGGTGTAGTCCTGAATCACAGCCGAACCTAGGCTCGCCCCAAATAGAGTCTGAGTCCCGATGTTGCCCGCGTTGAGGCTGCCGGCGCTAATTCCGCTGGCTGTCCAATGCTCGCCGGTGTAGATGTTGTCGAAATAATCGTCGCAAATCATGCCGCCCACGGTGTTGCCGGGACCGACATTGACCCCATTGATCGTTCCGCCGTACAAGCCGGCGCCCACGCACCCTTCTGGTCCAGCGCAAGAAACAGCGCTGTAGTAACCATCAAAGGACATCGGGACCGTCGTCTGGGAAGAAGCAATCGGGGAAAAGGACAGGAGAAGTAAAGCCAGAACTACTAACCAGAAACCACCCTGGGTTCGCATAGTTAATTTCTACCCTCTCTTCTAAATGCGGGGGAGGGCAGGGCGCGCCGTCCTCTTTCGACTTGCGCACCTCGATCTACAAGAGATACTTTCTACCCAAACAATTCTCCCGTCAAGACTGATAATTTCTGCGACTGTTGCAACCCCGTGCGCTCTTTATATAACTTGTTTTCATAGAGATAGAGCTTTCCTAGAGATAGGCAGAAAAGCCCAGAGTTCGGGCATGAAAACCCTAAGAAACGAGCATCTGTTGTCGTCTTTTATTCGCCTTTTCGGCGCCATTTTGACTGTTCAATTCTCCTGGCTCGGAGAAGGGGCCGGACCGTGGTTTATAGTTCACTGAAGCAATTCTTAGGCTGGTGGGATACTCCACGCTCGGAGGCTTCGCAATAATGATTGGTTCGAAGAAATATCTGATCGTCGCGTCGGCTCTAATCGCGGCCCTCCTTTCCTCCTGTTCCCGAGATCCCAATGTCCGCAAGCAGAAGTACTTTCAGAGCGGCCAAAGCTACTTTGAGAAGGGCAAGTATGCAGAGGCCGAGATCGAGTTCAGTAATGCGCTGAAGATAGACCCCAACTTCGCCGAAGCCCACCACCGCTTAGCTGAAAGCTATCTCAAGTTACAAAAAGCGGACGGCGCTGCCGAGGAGCTCGCCCGCACCGTTCAACTGGAGCCGCAGAATTATGAGGCTCGCCTGGAGCTGGCGAATCTGTTGATCCTGGGCCGTCGCCTTCAGGAAGCCCAGCAATTAGTGAACCTCTTGGTCAAAGAGCGGGCGAGCGATCCGGCGGTTCACTCCGCACTCTCCAATCTTCTGGCCGCGCAAGGGGAGGTTCACGGCGCAATCGACGAGATGCAGAGGACTATCGCGCTCGATCCTGGCCGCTGGCAGTCATACCTGAGCCTTGCCTTGTTAGAAATTAGAAATAATCAATCCGATGCCGCGGAAGCGAGCTTCCAGAAAGTGATTGAACTGAATGCCGCAGCATCCGAGCCGCGTTTATTGCTGGGCAATTACTACCAGTCTCGCAACCGATACGCTGACGCAGAGCAGCAATTCCAAAAGGCGATTGACGTCGACCAGAAAAACCCGGAGCCGCGCGCTGCCCTCGCCCGCTTGTACTTGGCCGAAGGCAAGAAGGCGGAGGCCGAAGATGTTGCCAAACACGCTAAGCAGGACCTTCCCGACAACTCCGCCGCCTACCGAATGCTGGGCAACCTCTACTTCGTGAATGGCGACTTCGACAAAGCGGTTGCCGAATATAGCGCCCTCAGCCAGCAATACCCCGCCGACCTTCAGGTCAAGAAGGACTACATCCAGCTGCTCCTTCAGAAAGGTCAGATCTCCGAGGCGAGCGCACTGGACGCCGATATCCTCAAGGCAAATCCCAACGACACTGACGCTTTGGTTTATCGCAGCCAAATGCAAATCAGCGCGGGTTTTGACAGTGAAGCCGTGACCATCTTGCAGACCGTAATCAAGAATGACCCAACCAATAGCGAGGCGCACTATGTACTCGGGGTCGCTCTTGAGAAACAGGGCAACATGGAGGGTGCTGCCAACGAGTGGAGGGAAGCGTTGCGTCTCCGCCCTGACTTGCTGGATGCGGTGCGGGCCTTGGCAGCCTTGGCCATGAGCACAGGCGACATGGATGGCCTCGACCAGTACGCCACTCAGATGACCAAGCTGCAACCCGATTCCCCGGAAGGCTATTCTCTACGGGCACTTTCCAACGTCAATCGCAAGCGCTTCTCCGCGGCCGAGGTGGACGTTCGTAAGGCCATCGAAATCGCCCCCCAGAGTTCGTTCGGGTACGTGCAGCTGGGCAACTTGAAGTTTGCCCAAAAACAGTTCGAGGACGCCGGCAAGGCTTACCAGGAGGCTCTCGATCTTAATCAGAATTCCAAAGACGCGCTGCGTGGCCTGATGAATACTTATGTCGCGCAGAAGCACGTGGACCAGGCCATTGCGGCTGCGAACGCTCAGATCGCGAAGGTGCCGAACGACGGCGCGTTTTATGATTTGCTCGGAACGGTCCTATTCGTCAACCAGAAGGACCTGGCCGGGGCCGAGGCCGCCTTCGCCAGATCCGTCGAACTCGACAAGAAGAGTGTCGATGCACAGCTCAAACTAGCTCAGGTGCAAGCCGCCAAGGGATCGACGGACGAGGCCATCGCCACCTGCCGTCAGGGCCTGGAGAACAATCCAAACGAGCCTGGTTTCGATATTCTGCTCGGCGATTTGTATCAGTCCAAGAAGGATTGGAATCATGCCACCGAGGCCTATCAGAAAGCGCTCGCCCTCAAGCCGGAAAATCCCCTGGCATCGAATGATCTCGCTGCCGTCATGCTGCAATCCGGTGGCAATCTCGACGTAGCGCTGTCCCTGGCGCAAACCGCTCGACGAGGATTGCCAGATTCTCCCGGCGTGGCCGACACGTTGGGTTGGATCTACTATCAGAAGGGTGCTTACAGGTTGGCGGTCGATTCACTTCGAGAGGCGATGAAGCTAGCCCAGGCCAGCAATTCGCCTGACAATCCCCGGATTCACTATCGCCTGGGAATGGCGTATGCGAAAAGCGGCCAACCGGCTCTCGCCCGGCAGCAACTGGAGAAAATGTTGAAGATGAATCCCGATTCAGGCGACGCGAGCGACGCCAAGAAGCAGCTCGCGCTGCTCAAATCCTAGCATCGCTGGAAGCAAGCTGTGGAGCCGAAGAGCGCCATCTGCGCGTCCGGGGTTGGCACGGTCGGGTTTGCCGCGGAATTGCTGAATTCTATGCGGAGCCGGTAGCATCTTAAGATCCTGTGGCCGAGATAAACGTAGAGCAGCATCCCCAGCAAGATTCATCGAAACCAGGCGACTTGAGATCACGGGGGGCGGTGGAAGATATAAGTCCGGCCCACGTCTGGTTGATGGCGTTCAGCGTGGGCGCCGTCGTGGCCAACATTTATTACATCCAGCCTCTGCTGGCGACGATTGCGGCGACTTTTCGAATCTCGGTGCCACAGGTGGGAACCGTCGCGATGCTCACGCAGCTTGGAGCTGCGTTGGGGATGCTGTTCTTTGTTCCACTGGGCGATACCAAGGAGCGGCGACGTCTGATTGTTTGCTTGCTGGTAGCTGAATCCATTTGCCTGGCGGCCATGGCGAGCGCGCAGACTTTTGCCTGGCTGGCCCTCGCGAGCTTGGGCATAGGAATCACAACGGCGACGGTTCACGTGATCGTTCCGTTTGCGACCCATCTTGCGTCTCCCGCGCGGCGCGGAGCGACGGTGGGGGCCATTCTGGGCGGGTTGTTGTTTGGCATCCTTCTGGCGCGAACCTTCAGCGGGCTGCTGGGCGCGTGGGTGGGATGGCGGGCGATTTATTGGTTAGCGTCGGGTCTCATGCTGGTGCTGGCAGTTTTGATTCGCTTGGGACTGCCCATCAGCAAACCCAAGCTGCAACTTTCCTGGCCGAGTTTGATTGGTTCCACGTTTGTTCTCGTCCGCAATCAGCCGGTACTTCGAGAAGCGGCTACGCTGGGCGCAATTTTCTTTTGCGCGTTCAGCGCTTTCTGGACCACGCTGGTGTTTTTTCTGGAAACTCCACCGTATCACTATGGGAGCGCTGTAGCTGGACTCTTTGGACTCGTGGGCGCCGCTGGCGCCGTTTGCGCGCCTTTTGTAGGCCGCATGGCGGACCGCTATGGAGCCAGAAGAAATGTGCTTGTGTCGCTAGTTGTGACACTCATTTCTTTCGTGGTTCTTTATTTGTTCGGAAAGCACATGACCGGGCTGATTGCGGGGGTGGTATTGCTGGATATTGGTGTCCAGTCCGGGCACGTGTCGAATCAGACGCGAATTTACGGACTCCTGCCGGAGGCACGAAGTCGCCTGAATATGGTTTACATGATCTGCTATTTCAGCGCTGGAGCTCTGGGTTCGTACGCCGGGTCGGTGCTGTGGCAGCGGTTTGGCTGGGCCGGGGTGTGCGGACTGGGATGCGGGCTGCTGCTGACAGGATGCGTTATATACGGCTCGAGCGGGCAGAAGGATCCGGCCGTGCGGGTGGATCGTTGGGACAATTGGGAAGAAGTCCGGAAGTCTGGAGTTTAAATGGGTTTGCCGCGGAAGAAGTAAACAAGCTCGATGATCAGGATGATGACGACCATGAGTTCGAGTACGAAGGCGCGGCTTTGGTTGAACTCGTCCACCATGAAGCGATAGAGCTCCTCGGCAGTTTGCAGTTTTTGCTGGACGAGGTCCTTGTAGTCGGGCACGCCGACTTTGGACGCGGCCAGTTTGTACAGGCGGGCGGAAAACATATCGCTGAGGAACTTGATGGCGTTATCGGCACGCTCGGTCAGTTCGCTCACATCGAGTAAAACCGTGTGAAGTTTGGAGGCGGCGCGGGCAGTGCGCCAGCGCGACCAGAGGCCGCGGCCTCCGCGCTCGAGGAAGTCGTAGACGTCTTCGAGCTGCTTGGTGAGCAGATCGTCGTAGTGGCGGAACTCGAGCAACTGCGAGTTGGCATACTGCAGGAGCTGAACCGCCGTTTCGGCACCGGAAGGAGTGTCGTAAATAAAGGCCGCATTCCATCCAATGACGGCGAGGTCGCTAGGGTAGTACGAGATTCGCGACTGAAGAATTTCCTGACGTTCTCCGTCTGACAGTGGCTGGTTCTCTCCGCGAACCACTTGAGAAATGCAATCTCCCTGAGACGCAAGCAGGTCGGCCCCCGAGGGCGAGCCAGCAATTTCGCGCAGGTGGAAGATGAAGTAGTCCTCTTTCAACCACTCCGTAGTATAGGGTTTCACGAGCGCAGGAGCAGCTCGCTTTAGCTTCTCTTTGACGATGCGGGTGGCGAGACTTTCGAAATTCGTGTCCCAAACCCAGCGGCTGGAAAGTTGCACCAGCTTGTCCCAATCGCCGGAAAAGGGCAGTTCAAAGACCACGCTGACCACGCCGTAGTCGAAGTATTTGATCTCGCCCTGAAGACGCTCTCCGCTTTCCAGGATCAGCGGCTCCAGAGCTTCTTCGATCGGAGGGCGCTGGAAGCGGACGTATCCGGGAGCCATGTGTTTAAAGCTGGTGTCGACGGTGCGCGCGCCAAGAATGTGACGAAGTTCGTCGAGGCGAATCTCTTCGCAGACGTCAAATTGGATCAGAACGAGGACCGAGCCGCATAGTGGCGCCTCGGGCGGCTTGGCAGCGACCAAAGTCGGCAGGGCCTCGGCGGGAACTTTGCCGACCACCGGTGCGGTTAATGTAGCTTCGTGATCCATCACTTCAGCGACCAGAATTCAGTCCAGCGGCTTTCAGGTTCGTTGACTACCGGCGAGACTTCATATTGTCCCAGAATCGGAGCCATCTGGCGAGGGGAGGGTGTTAGCCATGAGCTATATTAAGGAACAAACACTTTAGAATCAGCCTCTTCGAGACGCCTTCCACAATAACGCTCCCCCTGCCAAAGCAGCCAATCCGAGCCCTGCGCGCTTCATGGACTGAAAGACTTCAGCCTGGCATTGGCGAGTGCGGGCAGATTCGGGATATAGGTGGGACGGAGAAATATCTGGCTCGTGGAGCGCCATTTGTAGCACCTCCGCTAGGTGAAGGGCACGACGGGGCGAGCCTTGGGCAATCTGTTCACGGCAACTGAAGCCGTCGGCAATGATCAGCCAATCAGACGGGGCTTGGCGGACGGCGGGCAGAAGTTCGAGTTCGCCGATCGCGATAGAGATGTCGTACTTATCGGGCTCAAATCCGAATGAGCCCGCCATGCCGCAGCAGCCGGGAGCGGGACTTTGAAAGTCAACGCCCAGGCGCCGCAGGACGGCCTCTTCGGCAGTCATCTTCATCAGGGATTTTTGGTGGCAATGGCCGTGGAGGATCGCTTTGCGGTCGAGCTGCGGCAGAGGGAGATGCGGAGCCTGGATTTCGAGGAATTCGCTGAGCAGGAAAGTTTGGCGCGATAGGGCTTGCGCCCGTTTGTCGTGAGGAAAAAGATTGAGGAGTTCGTCACGAAACACCGCGACGCAGCTGGGTTCGAGGCCAACCATGGGAATCCCGGCTTCGATTTCCGGAGAGAGTTCGTCAAGAATTTGCAGCAGAAGGGCTTGAGCACGGTCGAGCATGCCGTGGTCGTAAAGCGGACGGCCGCAGCAGAGGTGGACGCGGGGAACGACTACCCGGAAGCCGGCAGCTTCGAGCACCTTCACCGCAGCCTTCGCGGTGGCAGGCAAGAAATAGTTATTGAAAGTGTCGGGCCAGAGCAGAACTGGCAGAGCATCCGGATTGTGTGTTGGCTTACGACTGCGGTGAAACCAGGTTTTGAAAGTTTCTGGAGCGAAGGCGGGGATCGCTCGCTGTCTGGGAATCCCGGCCACGAGTTTTGAAATATCGCGGAAGAACGGCAGTTGCGTGGACAGGTTGGCGAGTCCGGGCGCATGCGACGCCACCCACGCCCAGAGGTCAATGTTGGCAAAAGCGTAGGCATTGCGCGAACGCATGCGGCCTTCATAGTAATGAGAAAGAAACTCGGCTTTGTAGGTGGCAACGTCGACGCCGACAGGGCAATCGCTCTTGCAGCCCTTGCAGGCCAGGCAGAGATCGAGCGACTGCTTCACTTCTTCGCTGCGCCAGCCATCACGAATGACTTCCCCTTGCGTCATCTCCCATAGAAGGTGAGCGCGGCCGCGTGTGGAGTGCTCTTCTTCGTGCGTGGCCCGATAGCTGGGACACATCAGGCCGCCTTCTTCGCGACGGCACTTGCCTACGCCCACGCAGCGCAGAGTGGCCTGGGCAAGGCTGCCGCGGTCGTCGAGAAATTGAAAGTTGGTTTTTGGTTCCCAGGGCGAATAGGCGTTACCGAGGCGAAGGTTTTCGTCGAGCTTGTAGGGCTCGATCAGCTTGCCGGGATTCATCTTCCAATCCGGATCCCACGCCGCTTTGAACTCACGGAAAGCCTGGACCAGTTCGGGGCCGAACATCTTCGGAAGCAACTCGGCGCGCGATTGACCGTCGCCGTGCTCGCCGGAGATGGAACCTCCGTAGCTGACCACGAGATCGGCTGCCTCTTCCATAAACTTCCGAAACTTCGCAATGCCATCTTTCGATTGCAGATCGAAATTGATTCGGGTATGGACGCAGCCGTGGCCGAAGTGTCCGTAGAGCGAACCCTTGTAGCCATAGGCGGCCATCATCCTTCGCAGATCGCGGAGATACCCACCCAGTTTCTCGGGAGCAACCGCGGAGTCTTCCCAGCCTTCCCAATTCAATGGCTCGCCGGGGACGTGCGAGGTGACACCAAGGCTGGACTCGCGAACCTCCCACACGCGCCTGGCTTGCTGCTTGTCCGTGTGTAGACGCATCTTGGGAGGACTCGCGCAGCGGCCGAGTGCCTCCATCAGACTGCGGGCCTGAGATTCGGCTTCCAGCGCGGATTCCGCCCCAAATTCGACCATCAGCCAGCCGCCGCCTTCGGGCAAGAGCGCGAGACCCTCGGAGTTGATGCCCTTGGCCCGCGTGTAGCCGACGAGAAGATCGTCGAAGCCCTCGAGCCCGATCGGCTGGTGCGTCATGATTTCGGGAACATGGTCGGCACACTGATAGATGTCGGAGTAGGCGAGGACCAGCAGCACACGTTCCGGCGGACTCTCGACCAGACGGCACGTTGCTTCGAGAACCGTGACGCAGGTGCCTTCGGAGCCGACGAGCGCCCGCGCAACCTGAAAGCCATTCTCCGGCAGAAGATAATTCAGGTTGTAGCCGGAGACGCGACGGGGGATCTTTGGAAAGCGCTGGCGCACGAGATCAGCGTAGTTGGTGCCGATGGTTTGCAGTTTGGCGTAGATCTCGGCGCGGCGGCCACTTTGCTGCAGGATTTTTTCGAGCTCCGTGCTGGACGTGGCGCCAACCTTCATGCGCACGCCGTCGTACGTCAGGATCTCCAGCTCCTCAATGTTGTCGTCGGTCTTACCCGCCATTACGGAGTGCACGCCGCAGGAGTTGTTGCCGGTCATTCCGCCGAGGGTACAGCGATCGTGCGAGGCGGGATCAGGCCCGAAGGTGAGATGGTGTTTTTCGGCCGCGGCGCGGAGATGATCGAGGACCACTCCGGGCTGCACGCGGGCGATGCGCCGGGCGGGATCGATTTCGAGGATCCTCGCCATGTACTTGGAAAAATCGAGGATGACGGCGACGTTGCAGCATTGCCCGGCCAGAGATGTGCCGCCGCCGCGGCAGAGCAGCGGAGCGCCGAACTCACGGCACAGCGCAACCGTGGCGAGAACATCGTCGACATCGCGAGGAAGCACTACGCCGATAGGAACTTGGCGGTAGTTGGAGCCGTCGGTCGCGTAGAGAGCGCGGCTGCCGCGATCAAACCTGACTTCGCCGCGAATCTGTTTGCCGAGAGCCTCGGCAAGACCCGAAGCGTCCACTGGGGCAGACTTGGCGGCCTGCGCGAGTTCTCCAAATCTGTCTGACATGCGGCCGGTTTTTCTTAAAGCCGATGATAAGTCCAGCGCTTGGTTCGAAGATCAGTTCGAAGACGAATTTGCCGCGTCTGACTTGCGAGTCACATTGGTGATCTGAATCTTGGTTTTGCCGCGCTCGGCTTCAATATTGATGGTGATCATGCTCTTGTGATCGTTCGAGATAATGGTACAGCGGCCAGCGTCGGAGCTGGTGACCATCGCATTGGGGAACTTCGACTTGTAGAAGCTGGCCACTTTATCCACGGAATCGCTGCTCTCGGAGCTCAGCGAGACGGTATGGACGCCGCCGAAAGTTGCCGAAGCTGCGCCATCTTTCTGCAAGTCTGCTCCTGGATACAAATCCACTCCCAGATTGCGCGCGGCCTCGTCTGGATCCTTCGTAGTTTCAACAGTTCCAAAGGGCGTCTCCACTTTTACGTTGTTCCCGTCCTGATGGATACGGGAATGGCGCGCGACTCGCGTGGCAAAAAACACGAGCGCTGTAACGCCAAGAATCCCGAGAAGAACCACTGCGCCGACCGCGATCAAAATGATTTTAAGCGCGCCGCCGCCCTGAGCAGGTCTCGAGGCAGCGAAGGGAGGCTGTGATGTCGCTGCACCGCCGGCAGCGGAAGGCGCGACACCCGTTGCTGGGGGCGAATCGATTACGGCTGCGCCGCACTTGTTACAGAAGCGGGTTCCGGGCGTAATACTGGCACCGCAAGAATTGCAAAACGCCATGGATCACCTCGACTGGTCGGAGAATGAGTCGAACAAGGAAACGCTGGGCGCGAGTATACCGCAGATTGATTGGAACAGAGCAGGATGGGACCTAGCTCCACAACCGAGTCGCATAGTCCGACATGGTGAGTCCGAGTAACAGCAGCAGGAAAAACAATGCCGCAATTACCACGAGCTTGGTGAGTTTTTCACTGGCGTGCCAGACGTGCATAAAGAAGAGTGCGACCAAGGTTGCTTTAAACGTGGCAATACCCAAGGCAACCGCGGCATTGAAGCGGCCGAGTTCGATGAAGGCGAGCTTATAAGTAAGGTAGGTGCAGACGAGCAGGGTGACCCAGATTCCGAAATACATCTTCAACGGCGACGATTTTGCATGTTCAGACATAGAAGCCTCACGGATGCCGGTCGATCAGGTAGAGCAACGGGAATAGATAGATCCAAACGATGTCGACGAAGTGCCAGTACAACCCGCCGATTTCTACGGGAGTGTGCCACTCGGGAGTGAATCGTCCCTTCCAGGCCATGATAAAGAGCCACAAAAAGATACCCAGGCCAATGATCATGTGCAGCGCATGCAATCCCGTCATAACAAAGTAGAGAGAGAAAAACATCTGCGCGTGGCGCGGATTGGCGAACTGACCGGGATGCCCTGGAATCGGGACGTTCTCGAAACTGAACGAAGCTCCTGGGACGTGATGCTCTTCGAATTTTTCTTTGTACTCAACCGCTTTGATACCGAGGAAGACGAGGCCGAGAAGCATGGTGATCGCGAGCATGCTGATGAGCAGATTTCGACGCGCCGTTTGCGCGGCCCAGACGGCGAGGACGACCGTCAAGCTGCTGCAGATGAGTACACCCGTGTTGGTTGCGCCGAGCGTTGCATCAATCGATTTGCTGGCCGCCCCGAAATCTCCGAAATACCACTGCCGGTAGACCAGGTAGGCGCAGAACAGTCCGCCAAAAAACATCACTTCAGTGCCGAGGAAGACCCACATTCCCAGACTGGCGGCATCCCGCTGCTGTTGCGGCTCGGCAAAGTGATGCAGGAGTGCGGGATTGTGCGCAGCGTGAGCTTCGCCGTGATGGTCGTGGACCGCGGTTAAGGAATTGGCATTATCTTGCAACGGGGACCTCCTCCTCGTGAGGCGCGTCCAATTCCTCGTAGTTATATGCTTCCCAGGTCACGATAGGTTCCTCGTCGAAGTTGAAGGTCGGCGGCGGAGACGCTGTTTTCCATTCGAGTCCGGCGGCGTTCCATGGGTTGTCGGATGCGGGCTTGCCATAGCGCATCGACCACAGGAAATAGACCATGGGCAGCAAATAGCCCACGCCAAGGATGGTCGCTCCCGCGGTGGACAAAACATTCAGCACCTGGAATTCCGGCATGTGACTGTAATCGTAATATCGCCGCGGCATGCCCATGTATCCGAGAATGAACTGCGGGAAGAATGTGAGGTTGAAGCCGATGAAAACAATCAGTGCGGCCAGGCGCGCCCAACCTTCAGGATAGAGACGGCCTGAAATTTTGGGCCACCAGAAATGCATTCCTCCGAGATAGCCCATCACTGCGCCTCCGACCATGATGTAGTGGAAGTGAGCCACGACAAAATATGTGTCGGTCACATGGACGTTGATGCCGAGAGCTGCGAGGAATAAGCCCGTGAGGCCGCCAATCGTGAACAGGCCAAGAAAGCCGAAGGCGTAGAGCATGGGCGCATCGTAGCTGATGGAGCCTTTGTAAAGAGTGGCCGTCCAGTTGAACACTTTGATGGCTGACGGTAACGCCACAGCGTAACTGAGGAAAGAAAATACGAGAGCCGAGTACACCGAGATTCCGGCCACGAACATGTGGTGTGCCCAAACGAGAAATCCAAAGACGGCGATCGCAATGGAAGAAAAGGCAACGAAATGGTAGCCGAAGATGCGCTTGCGCGAGAAGCAGGCGATGATCTCCGTGACCACGCCCATCGACGGCAGAATCATGATGTAGACGGCGGGATGGGAATAAAACCAGAACAGGTGCTGGAAGAGTACCGGATCGCCCCCCAGCTTGGGATCAAAGATCCCGAGGTGCAGAGCGCGTTCCGCAGCCACCAGGACGATGGTGACGGCGACCACCGGGGTACCTAAAAGTTGAATGATGCTGGTGGCGTAGTGCGCCCAAATGAAGAGCGGAAGGCGCGACCAGGTCATCCCCGGAGCACGCATGCGGTGGATGGTGACAACGAAATTCAGACCGGTAAGGATGGAGGAGAATCCGGCGATAAAGATCGCGATTCCTGCTTCAACGATTTTCGTGTTCGTGAAGGACGTGCTGAACGGTGCATAGAAGGTCCAGCCGGTGTCCACGCCGCCGGTGAGCATGCAATGCAGCATGATCACGCCGCCGATGATGTAGAGATACCAGCTCAGCAGGTTGATGCGGGGGAAGGCGAGATCCTTCGCCCCGATCATCAGGGGCACAAGAAAGTTTCCCAGCACGGCGGGAATGGAAGGAATCAGGAAGAAAAAGATCATGACCATGCCATGCATGGTGAAGATCTTGTTATAGGTATCGGCCTGCACCAGGTCGCCCGCGGGCGTAAGCAGCTCGAGGCGGATGAGCAACGCGAAGAAGCCCCCAATGAAAAAGAAGAAGGTGATGGAGATGAGATAAAGCAGCGCGATACGCTTGTGGTCGGTGGTGAGAAGCCACGACCACACTCCATACTCCTTGTTCAAATAGTTCTCGCGTTCCGCCCCTTGCGGGATCACAGGTTGAGGTATTGAGGTAGCAGCCATACTCATTGCACCTGACTTCTATCGGGTTGGGCATTCGGTTGTGCTTGCGCTCGTTCACTCGTCTGGTCTCGCGGTGAAACCAGACGAGCATTCGTTTTTGCGGCGCCAGCCGGCTTTGCCGCAGAAATTGATTTGATGTAAGCGACCAGGGCGTTGACCTGCTCCTCGCTGACTAATCCTTGAAACGTGGGCATGATCGGCTGGAATCCTTTGACCCGCTTTGCCCCCGGATCGAGGATGCATTCGCGGACGTAATTCTCGTCAGCCGTGACGGTGCGTCCATCTTCGAGTTGAACCGGCTGGCCGTAAACGCCTTGCAGGTTGGGGCCGCGTCCCTGAATATCGCTGCGATGGCAGGTGGCGCAGCCGAGCTCGGCAAAGATTTTCTCTCCCGTCGCAGAGAGAGGACCGGTGGATGCGCCGCTCATCCAGGCTTCATACTGCGCTGGTTCCTGAACAATGATCGAGCCCACCATGCCAGAATGCTGCGTGCCGCAATATTCCGCGCAGAACAAATGATAGACGCCGGGCTTAGTCGCACGAAACCATTCCACGGTGTAACGGCCGGGCAGCACGTCCTGCTTGATGCGGAAAGCCGGAATATAGAAGCTGTGGATCACATCTTGCGAGGTCATGATGAGTTTGACGTCGCGTCCCACGGGAACGTGCAGTTCGTTAATCTCGCGCTGGCCCTCCGCGTGCTCCACCTTCCACATCCATTGTTTTGCCACAACGTAAACTTCCGTGGCATCGGCGGGTGGCGTGCGCTCTTTAAAGTAGACGACGGCGCCCCAGACGAAAATCACCATGAAGATGACGAATGGAATCGCGCTCCAGGTGATTTCCAGCGCGGTGGAACCTTCGATCTGTTCGGCTCGAACGCCGGGGCGATGACGAAAGCGGGCCGCGAAGAAGATGAGAAGGACGAAGACCAGCAGGGCCATCATCCCGGTGACGATGAGCAGGAAGATATAGAGAGCATCCACGTGGGCCGCCAATGTGGAGGCCTGCTGCGGCCATAATGGAAAATTATTGAGCATACCTTGTCTTCGTTGCCGTCTTCTTGGCTACCGAGCGATCCAGTCGCACCAAGATAAAAATCAAGCCACCGATCATGAGAATGGTCGCGGCTGCCGCCAGGCGAAGAATGTTCGCCACCATGGCGCCATATTTTCCAGTCTCTGGATCATAGTGATAGCAATAGAGCAGCACGGCGTCCACAGCGTTGCCGATCTTACCTTGCGAAGCTTCCACCAGACCCAGGCGCAAATCCTTGGGAGGAAAATCCACGCCGTAGAAGTAGCGCGAGATGCGGCCTTGCGGCGTGAGCACCATGATGGCGGTAGCGTGCGCATACTGGTTGCTCTTGGCGTCGTATTGATACTGAAAGCCGACGGTTTTGGTTAGCGCGTTGATGGAATCCGGCGGCCCGGTGAGGAAATGCCAGCCAGCCGCGGCGTTGGCACGGCCGTAGCGTTTGACGTAGTCGATCTTCTTAGCCGCAGCCATGTCAGGAGTTTCGCGCGGATCGAAGCTCACGGTGACTACATCGAATTCGTTGCCAACGTCAAACTTTACCAGGCGCATCGCGCTCGCGAGGCCGGCCAGCGCCTCGCCGCAGAGCATGGTGCAGTTGTAATAAACGAGATTGAGGATGAGTGGCTTGCGTCCGAAGTAATCGCCCAGCTTCACGGCTCTGCCGGTATCGTCGCGGAAGGTGAGATCAGGCGGCACCTGCGCGTTCAGATGCTGCTCGATGCCAACATTTTCAAGTCGCGGTGGACGCATGTTCGCCGGCGGAGATGTGATGCCGCTATTGATCTGCGCGCCCGCGGAGACCGACAGCGCAAGCGACAAAATGCACGCGGCGGAGATCGAATTGCATTTCTTGAGACTCACTTTTTTCCATCCTTGCCGGCGGCCGAGTTCTTGCCGGTTTGCGTCTTGCTTGTTTCGGCTTTGTCAGAAGATCCGGCGATTGAGCTTTCGTTAGTCGCGCCCTGCGGCCGCACCGGCAGGCCGCGCTGCACCAGCAAATCCATAGCGCGTTCGATGGGAATGCGAACGGTTCCAGATTTCTCGTCGACCCAGCCGTAGCTGTAAAGCGTTTGTTCTTCCGCCAAACGGATTCCATTCAGCTGGCCGCGTTCATCTTCTTCTAACTTCGGACTGGGGAAGACAGACTGCGGATAACCGCGAGGAATGTGCCTCGTATCCTCTGGAATATTGGTGACCAGCGGGTTGACCGCTGGCTGCGAAGCTTTTTCGCGGTGGTCGAGAAAAGTATAGAGACCTTTGAGGCCAAAAAGGCACACCACGGTCACGATTCCCAGCGTTGCCAGAAAATAGAGAATGGCGCCCGCTTGCAAGTCCTGGTGCTCGAAGCTCCCGTGACCGTTGGGACTGTCGTGTTTGATCTCGTCACTCATATTTCCTTTATTGCCCGTGCTCATGTGCCGGTTCCAGAACTTCATGGGCATCCTGGTCATAGGCCGGTAGCAGCGGCAGTGAAGCCAGGTTGCGGAAGAAACACCAAAGCCAAATTCCGCCGATCGCGATGGGCACAACCACATCGGCGAGCGTCACCGCAAAGTTCACCGAAAAATTTGCCTCGATGATCCAGAAAAGCTCGACGTAGCACATCAACAACAACAAAACGGCCACCCACACCAGCTGTCGAATATTGCGCTTGAACGGGCGCGAGAGCAGCATCGCGAAAGGGATGGCAAAGTGAAAAAGGACCAGGCTGAGTGCAACAAATCCCCATCCGTTATTGATCCGCCTCAGATAGAAAGTGATTTCGTTGGGAAGGTTTCCCGCCCAGATGATGAGCCACTGGGAGAAGGAAAAATATGCCCATACCATGATGAAGGTGAGCATCCATTTGCCATGGTCGTGAACGAAGTTCGGCTTCAGCAGCTCCGACATCGGCTGGTAGTTGAAAAGGATGCGCTCCACGACTACCGCAAAGCACATCGCCGACAGGATTTCACCAATGAGAAGGATCAAGCCAAAGATGGTCGAGATCCAAGTGGGGTCAAGCGACATCACCCAGTCGATGGCAGCAAATGAAATGGTGAATGCGTAGAGGATCAGTCCGGGTCCGGCGACCGCCTTGAAGCGCTGGCTGTTATCGGGCGCGCTCGCATGGTCGGTTTGCTTTGACCACATCGAAAGCAGGAACGAGAGCACGTTCCAGATTAAGAAATAGACAATCGCGCGGATGAAAAAGCCTGAAAAGTTCAGGTAGCTCTCTTTGACGAAACTGTACTTCTCGAGATGCTCGCGAATGTGTAGGTCCTGGATCGACTCCAGCGGCATCGCCCACGGATAAATCCGCTGCTGCCAAACCGCGACGATGATCGGAATGAACAGGACCGCCAGCAGGGGCAGGGTTCGCATGGCCGCGCCCAGCATGCGGCGGATCACCGTACCCCAACCGCCTCCGGTCAGATGGCGAATCATGAGAATGGCCATGGAACCGAGGGCCACGCCCAGCCAGCACATGAAGCCTAGCAGGTAGCCGCGATAGAACTCGTCCGGGCGAGTAAAGGCTAGCGCAACCGCGGCGACGCCGAAGACGATGCCGACGACCAACGAGCGCTGTGAGATTTTTCTTACGACCGGCGGCGCCGTTAAATCGAGATGTGGATGAGTCGCGGCGCTCATTTCTGTTCCTCTGATCCTGAATTACTCGGCGCGATCACGGGAGGAGTCGCTCCTGAGCCCGGCTCTCCCAGAAACTTGGGTGGCTCCGACGGAATGTTCTGCCCGGAGGGAACATCTGCCTTCGTGGCGTTTTGACTCAACTGGAGAGCCCGGATGTAAGCCACGATGTTCCAGCGGTCGCGAGGCGTAATCTGCGCAGAATAGTCGGACATAATGCCGAAGCCGTTGGTAATGACGTCATAAAAATGACCCAAAGGTGCTTTCTGCAGGCGCGCGGTATGGTAGGAGGGTGGCTTGATCGAGAACCCGCGCGAGGGGATGAAGCCATTGCCATCGCCGAGCGTCGAATGACAAGGAGCACAATAAATATCGAAGCGCTCGCGGCCCCTATCTAAAACCTCTTTCGTTACCGGAAAGGGCATGTAGTCGCCGGGAGTGCTGCCGATCTTGCCGCTATAGAAATACGTGTCGGCCCGCAAGTCTCCGCGCGCGACAGTACCTTCCACCAGGGGACGGGCGCCGCGCTGGTCCGGAAAAAAGTCGCTCTTGGCCAAGGGATTCACACGAGGCTGCACATGCATGTCGAGACGGCAGCCAGAAAGCATGGCGATCATCCCGAGCAGGACGACGACGAGAATTTGACGGAGGCACAGCATTCTAGCTGGGCACCTCCGAGATGGAGCGTGGAGCTAAGCCTTCCAGAAAACTGCGCGTACCGGCGGGATTGTACTTAGGATCGGAAGAGAACACGATCAGGAAGAAGCGGTCTTTCGATGCCATTGCAAACCGCGGCACGTTGAACACCGGATGATACGGCATCGGCAAACCGTTCAGCGCGAGCATGCCGAACACTGCCGAGAGTACGGAAAAAAGAATCGTCATTTCGAATGTGATCACGATGAAGGCGGGCCAGGAATGCAGCGGCTTGCCGCCGACGTTAATCGGATAGTCAACGGCGGCCATCCAGTACTGCATGAGATAACCGGTAAGGCCACCGATGATGCCGCCAATCAGCACTACCAGAGGAACGCGGTTATGGTGAAAGCCGATTTCCTCGGCGAGGCCTTCAATTGGAAATGGACTGTAAGCATCGATCTTCTGATAGCCGGCCTGATGCGTGTGGCGCGCCGCATCCACCAGCGCCTGCGCCGAATCGAACTCCGCCATGATGCCGTAGATCGGATCGCGCTTCATTCCTTCACCTCCGCTTCCGGCAGGAGGGTACGCATTTCAAAGATCGAAATCGCCGGCAGAAGCCGCAGGAACAGGAACATTAGGGCCAGGAACATGCCGATGGTACCGATGTAGGTCATCCAGTCCCAGCGCGTGGGATAGTACATGCCCCAGGACGAGGTGAGGAAGTCGCGGCTGAGGCTAACGACGACAATAATGAAGCGCTCCAGCCACATGCCCACTAGAACCACAAACGAAATCAAGAACAGCGCGACGGGGCTGGTGCGCAATTTCCGAATCCACAGCACCTGTGGAATAAAGATGTTGCAGAGTAGCAGCGCCGCATAGGCGATGGCATAGGGACCGTGGAGGCGATTCCAGAGGGTGAAGGCATCATAGCGATCGCCGCTATACCACCCCATGAAGGCTTCGATGCCATAGCCGTAGGCCACGATTAATCCTGTAGCCAGCATCACTTTGGCCGAGTTCTGCAGATGGCGTTCGGTGATGAAATCTTCGAGGCCGTAAATCTTGCGGATTGGAATCGCCAGCATCAGCACCATCGCGAATCCGGAATAGATGGCGCCGGCCACGAAGTAAGGCGGGAATATCGTGGTATGCCAGCCTGGGACAATACCGATGGCGAAGTCGAAACTCACCACCGTATGAACAGAGAGCACGAGAGGCGTGGCTAGACCCGCCAGTAACAGATAGGCAGTCTCGTAACGCGCCCAGTGCCGAGCTGATCCACGCCAGCCCATCGCCAGTGCGCCATAAATCAGCCGGGCGGCAGGATGAGTCGCACGGTCGCGCAGCGTGCCCAAGTCAGGAATCAGACCGATGAACCAGAACAGCGCCGACGTGGTGGCGTAGGTCGACACGGCGAAAACATCCCAGATGAGCGGGCTGCGGAATTGCGGCCACACTCCCATGGTGTTGGGGTAAGGAAAAAGCCAGTAAGCCAGCCACGGACGGCCAACGTGGATAGCGGGATAAATGCCCGCGCAAGCCACGGCAAAAAGCGTCATGGCTTCGGCGAACCGGTTGATCGAATTACGCCACGACTGGCGAAGCAACAAGAGAATGGCGGAGATAAGCGTACCGGCGTGGCCGATTCCGATCCACCAGACAAAGTTAACAATGGCAAAGCCCCAGCCGATGGGAATGGTCGATCCCCAAATCCCGATGCCTTTTAGAAAAAGATATCCGACGGCGTAGAGCATCATCATCGTCAGCATGAAGGCGATGCCGAAGCCTGCGAACCAGCCGTTCGATGCGGGACGGGTCAGCACAATCGCGCTGATCTTTTCCGTGACCGTGCCGAAGGTATGGCCCGGCTCAATTACCGGAGCTCGCTCGTCTTCCACCGTCGTCTTATATGGCTCGTTCATTTATTCGTCGCCCATGCTTGCGCTGCGCTACACGCGCTTGGTCGCCTATGCCTTCAGGTCCGGATTGGGGTTGCTGACTTCCGCCAGATAGGTTGTACGCGGGCGAGTGTTGAGTTCGCCCAGGAGACTGTAATTGCGGGACTGTTGCTTCAACTTCGAAACCTTGCTGTTGGGGTCGTTGAGGTTGCCGAATATGATCGCGCCAGCCGGGCAGGACTGCTGGCACGCGGTCTGCAGCTCACCGTCTTTGATTTTGATTTCCTTGCCTTCGCGCACCGAAGCGGTTTCGGCGTCGATCTTGTGTTCGTTGATGCGCTGCACGCAATAAGTGCACTTTTCCATCACGCCGCGGCTGCGCACGCTGACGTCGGGGTTGCGCATTAGCTTGTATTGCGGCGTCTCCCAATCCTGGAAGAGGAAGAAATTAAATCGTCGCACTTTATAAGGACAGTTGTTCGAGCAATAGCGCGTGCCCACGCAGCGGTTGTAGACCATGTCATTCAGGCCTTCGCTGGAGTGATTGGTCGCGCCCACGGGGCAAACCACTTCGCAAGGCGCATTCTCGCACTGCTGGCAGGGCACGGGCTGGAAAAACGCTTTGGGATTGTCGCGGTCGCGAGCTTCCTGATCTGGATACTGATAGTAAGTGTCGATGCGGATCCAATGCATGTGCCGGCCGATCGCGCATTGCTCCTTACCCACAACCGCAATATTGTTTTCCGACTGGCAGGCAATCATGCAGTTGTTGCAGCCCACGCAGGAGTTCAGATCGATCGCCATGCCCCAGGCGTAAGCTTCTTCTTTATAAGGATAGGGCTGGTAAAGCGTGAGGCCCGGCGCCGGCTCTTCTCCCTGTTCCTTGGCGAAGTCGGGGTCTTTGCGATATTCCTCCAGCGCCGTTTCACGGACCAGGGGACGATGATCGCCATTGGGCGTGTCCATCGACTGGTAACCCTGCGTCGATGCAAGCACGTACTTGTCCCCAGTCTTTCGGATCTGCAAGCCAGTTGCAAACCAGGGAGCGGCCGTAGTGCGGAGAGGATAAGCGTCGAAGCCCTGCGCAGTCCCAACCCGGCCAGCGCGTTTGCGGCCGTAGCCGAGGAACACAGTGACGGAGTTGTCAGGATGTCCCACCTGAATCCAAACCGGGCCAGTGACCTTCTTTCCGTTCAGCTCAAGCTCGACGAGATCGATGGTCTTGACCTGCAGCCGCTCCGCCATCTTCGGCCCCATCAGGATGGCATTGTCCCAGGTGAGCTTGGTCATCGGCTTGGGAAGTTCCTGCAGCCAGCCGTTGTTGGAGAATTGCCCGTCGTAGATGCTGGGGTCGCGGCGGATGTTGAGCTCGATGGCAGCCTGAGCCGCTCTCAGTCCACCAAAATTGTCATCCTTTAGCGCGACTGGTTTCGGCTCGTAGGTCGTGCCGTCAATCCATCCATCGTGCAGCGACTTGCGCCAGAAAGCTCCAAAGTCCGCGCCCGTGTGCTGCTTCTGCCAGTAGCCGCGGAGGAGGTCGTATCCCGTGGCGTCGGGCTGGCCGGAGAGCAACGCGACAAATTCAGCCGCGCTCTTGCCATTGTAAAGAGGAGCGATCAGCGGTTGGATAATGCTGACGGTACCGTCGTAGGCGCGGGCATCATCCCAAGCCTCGAGTTCATGCACTTGATTGATGTGCCAATGACAAAGTTCGGCGGTTTCGTCCTGATAGAGTCCGAGATGGACGCGCAGAGGAGCTTTGTCACTCTGGAGAACGTTAGCAAAATCGAGATCGGCGGGTGCGTCGTAGGCCGGATTGCTGCCGATGATCACTAGCAGATCTACTTTGCCTGCGCGAATGTCGGCGGCAAGATCTTTAATCGATTCGGTTTGATTGATGGGATTTGCATCGACGGGGTCAGTGTAGAAAACCGTCTTGCCGACATTGCCCAACTTTGCATTGATCGCGTGGGCCAAAGCGTGGACCACGGGAGGCTGATGATCGCCAACAATCACGACGCTCGACCCGCGATGGGTCGTTAAGTCTCGGACAAGTCCGGTCGCGAACGCTCGTTCCTCGGCACTCCATGAGGCCGAAGGATCGAGGCCAACCTCGATCCCCCCGCCATTCAAAGTCATCGTTAATTGCGGAGTGAGCCCGCGAACAATATTTTCAATCTGGCTAGCCCGCAGCGGCAGCCGGTGATCCGCCTTCGCACCCGTAGTCGTCGGCGTACTTTCGATCACGTACAGCCGGTTCATGTTGCCATCAGGATTGCGGCGCTTGGCGAAATCGCGGATGTAGCGGACGTTGCCGGGGAATCCAGCGTAGAGGAAGTCGGCGTCGAGAGAGACGATTACGTCGGCCTTCTCAAAATCGTAGCGCGTCTCAACCGGCCGGCCGAAGGCCGACTTCGCGCCTTCAAGCACGTTGTCGCGATTTATCGGCTCGTAAACATGCCACTTGGCCTGCGGATAGATTTTCAGGAAGCTGCGGAGCTGATCGGCCAGCGTGGGCGAAGAAATTGTCGGCGTAAGGATACGGATGCCCGCGCCCTGCAGCGCCTTCTGCGCGCTCAGCGGACCACGAATCGCGGAGACGAACGCCCGCCAAGAGCGCTGGTCACCCATCGAGACCACGCTCTGCGAGCGGTCCGGATCGTACATGCCAAGAATCGAGGCCTGGGCAAAAATGTCGGTGCCGCCTAAGGACGCGGGATGCTGGTCGTTACCTTCAATCTTGGTCGGGCGTCCGAGATGGCTCTCGACCAGCAGCGGGCTGGCGTATCCGCCGAGCGTCATCGCGGTGGCGTAGAACATGGGACGGCCGGGAACCACTTCCTCCGGCTGGCGGACATAGGGAACGATCGGCTCGAGAGGAAGTTTTACGCATCCTGTCATGCCGGCCAAAGCCATGGACGCGCCCATGACCTTCATGAAACCGCGGCGAGAAACGGAATCGACCCACTCGGATGCGCCTTTGGGGAATTCGCGGTGCAGAGCTTCCCGAAAATCGGGGTTCCCAGCGAGCTCTTCCAGGCTGCGCCAGTATTCCGGGCCGGTCTTCTGCTCCGCAGCAGTTTCGATCTGTGCGCGGACAGATTCGAGGTCCAGCTTGCCCTTTTTACTGGGGCAGACGTCTTCGCGCTTTTTTTCAGGCGGCCCAGCTGTATTTTGATCGTCTATTTTCATGGCTGACAACTTGTAACGCAGATCGTCATTATCTGTGGCATGTGTTGCAACTGGTGATGTCGCTCACGCTGCGAACGTTGTATTTTTTTACCAACGCCGTACCTAGATCGACTTGATCGGTATAACTCTGGCCATCAACCACCACCGGATGGGCGCTCGTAGGCGGCTGGTAGCCCATGTTGAAAACCTGATCGCGCGGGCGAAGGTTATTCTGCGGCGCGCGATGGCATCCCAAGCACCACTCCATCTGCAACGATTCCTGCTGGTACATGAGCGGCATCTGGTCGACCGGACCGTGGCAGCTATTGCATCCCACGCCTTTATTCACGTGAATGCTGTGATTGAAAAAGACAAAATCGGGGAGCTGGTTCACCCGCGTCCATTGCAGCGACTGGCCCGAGCGGTAGCTGGCGCGAACCGGCTCCAGCAGCTCCGCATTGGTCCAGATCTGCGAATGGCAGTTCATGCAAGTCTTGGTAGGAGGAATGCCGGCAAAGCTCGAGGTTTCTACGGAAGTATGGCAATAACGGCAGTCGATGCCGAGCCCGGCAACATGGTGCTGGTGACTGAATGGGACGGGTTGCGGCCTGCGCACCCCGGCATAAGTGACATAAGGCGAGCCCTGAACCTCATACGCCACCCAGCCGAGCGCGGCAATCACGAAGACCGCGCCAAAAATCGTGGCCCGGGACAGCGTGTTCGCACTGCGATGAAAAATCTGCGACATGCTTACGTACGAATTCTAAGAAACTACGAACGAGACCCAGCAGACTTCAATTGTGGAAGCTTATTGGTTACGACGCGAATGAAAATACCCACATATTTTTTCGCGTCAGCTAGAAGAACTGAGAATTATAAATATTTCGCGCGAACTTGTCGCGTCCTTCACCAAAGAATTCGCAGAACACGTCTCAAATTGAACTCGACAACGAAACGTTGCGTTCCTGAACATTCGCAGGTCATTCAATTTCTAGCGCAAGTTCATCACTAACAACTTGGGCTCGGTCATTTCCTCGATCGCATAACGCAGTCCTTCGCGGCCGAGACCAGAGTCTTTTATTCCGCCGTATGGCATCTGATCGATGCGGAATGAAGGAATATCGCCCGCGATCAGAGCGCCAACTTCGAGTTCATCGTAGGCTTGGAAGAGCAACTTCACATCGCGAGTGAACAAGCCCGCCTGCAGGCCGTAGTTGGAGTTGTTGATTCGCCGCAGAGCTTCATCAAAATTCTGATACGGCTCCACGGTTACGACGGGGCCAAAGATCTCCTGGCAGTTCACTTTCATGTCGGGCTTGGTGCTGGTCAGCACCGTCGGACTCACGATTGACCCCTTCCGCTCTCCACCGCACAACAGGCGCGCGCCGGAGTGGACGGCCTCCTGGATCCAGTTGCTGACGCGTATGGCATCACTTTCGCGAATCAGCGGACCGACATCGGTCGACTCCTCCATCGGATCCCCGGTTTTCAACTTCTTCGTGCCTTCGACCAGCAAATCGGTGAACTTGCCATATACCGACTGTTCCACCAGAATTCGCTGCACCGAAATGCAAGTCTGCCCCGCATAGCTAAAACCCCCGTTGACGCATCGCTCGGCAGCATAGGCTAGGTCAGCATCGCTGTGCACAATGGCTCCTGCATTGCCGCCAAGTTCGAGCGCAACTTTCTTCTTGCCCGCCCGCCGCTTGATGTCCCAACCGACAGGGACACTGCCAGTGAAGCTGATCAGTTTGATCCGCTCATCAGTGACTAGGAGACTGGCGTCTTCATTGGAAAGCGGCAGAACGTTGAGGCCGCCGTCGGGCCACCCTGCCTGCTGAATGCACTCCGCCAGCAATAGAGAGCAAAGCGGAGTCTGCGGCGCCGGTTTCAATACCATGGAACAACCGGCCGCGATCGCAGGTGCTACTTTGTGCGCAACCAGGTGCAACGGAAAATTAAACGGTGTGATGCCCGCGACCGGGCCGAGCGGATAACGCTTTACAATGCCCCAGCGTCCGGCGGTGTACTCCTGCCAGTCGAGGGGAAGATATTCGCCGTAGATGCGCGTGGCCTCTTCGGCGGCGACCTTGAAGATGAATACCGCACGGTCCACTTCAATCCGCGCCAGTTTGATGGGCTTGCCAGCCTCTTGCGCAATGGTGCGGGAAAATTCTTCGCGGCGCTCAACAATGGCCCCAGCTACCCGGCGCAGCACGCGCTGCCGTTCGAAGGCGGGCAAGCGACGCGTCGTACCGAAAGCTTTAACCGATGCTGCAATCGCGGCTTCTGCATGTTCGCGCCGCGCCTGAGTGACTCTTCCAACTACGCTGCCATCGAATGGGGATCGGACGTCGACCACGTCCCCGTCTTCCATCCAACGACCGTCGACAAAGAAACCGTGGGTCGCGACTGGCGCGATCGTCATCTCCGCCATGGTTAGCCTCCGGATTTGGACGAACGATTTTTGATTATAGGCCATGGTTGGGGGTTGCCTGCGAAAAGGCATTCTGAGGAAGCTGGGCTGCGATTCGGAAGACACAGCGTCTACTACAATAAGGCCGCCTGCGACTATGCCCTTGCTTGAAACCATTGTTTACCTTGCGCCGCGTCTTCGGCGGAAAGAAGTTTCGCCGCTGGAGCTGACTCGTACTTGTCTGGATCGCATCGAGAAACTGAATCCAATGCTGAATGCATTTATCACGGTGACCGCCGAATCGGCGCTGGCAGAGGCGCGCGCCGCGGAAACGGAAATCTCTCGGGGCGAATGGCGCGGTCCGCTGCATGGCATTCCGATTGCACTAAAAGATCTGATCGATACCGCAGGTACGCGCACAACGGCGGCCAGCGCGCTTTACCAGGATCGTGTTCCTACTGAGGATGCCGAAGTTGTGCGGCGGTTGCGGCGGGCGGGCGCGGTGATTCTCGGCAAGAATAATCTCCACGAGTTCGCTTATGGTGGAAGCTCGCTGGTTAGTTTTTTCGGTGACGTTCCCAATCCGCGGATGGCAACGCATATCGCCGGAGGATCCTCGGGAGGATCAGCCGCGGCCGTTGCTGCGGGGCTTTGCTATGCGGCGATCGGGACCGATACTGCTGGGTCCATTCGCGAACCGGCCGCGCTGTGCGGGTGTGTGGGCATCAAACCAACCTATGGACGTGTGTCTTGTCGCGGCGTGATTCCTCTTTCGTGGTCGCTGGATCATGTAGGTCCGCTAGCCGCGACGGTTGGCGACGCGGCGGTCGTTCTGCAGACGATTGCGGGATACGATCCGCTAGACATAAACAGCGTCGATGTTCCTGCGGCTGACTATGTTTCTGCGCTTCGCGAGGGGGCGAAGACGCTTCGCGTTGGGATTCCGCGAGCTTATTTTTATGACGATCTTGATGATGAAGTCAGCGCGGCGCTAGAAGAGGCTCTTGCCGTGATCAAGACGCTCGCGGGGGAAACTCGCGAGATGCAGATGGAGATTCCTACCGATCGGGCGGTGCAGAACGCAGAGTCGTATGCTGTTCATGCTGACCATGTGGCGCGGACGCCCGAACTGTATCAGCCGGAGACTTTGCGGCGCATTCGCTTCGGCGCTGATATTTCTGCGGCGGAATATATTCGGTGCCGCCGCGAATTGGACATCGAACGCCGAAGCGCTCACGATTTCTTTGCCGAAGTAGATTTGCTGGTTACGCCCACAATGCCCATTCCGGCGCCGGCCATTGCCGATCTGAAGAAAAATCCCGAGACGCTTCGTCCGGCAGAACTTGTTTTGCTGCGCAATACGCGTCCGTTTAATGTGTGGGGATTGCCGACCATCTCGGTGCCTTGTGGGTTTACGAGGAGCGGGCTGCCTATCGGGCTGCAGATTGCGGGGCCGCGGTGGCGGGAGGACCTGGTGCTGCGGCTGGCGCATGCTTACGAGCAGGCTGTGAATTTCTCCACGAAATAATTCGCGACGGTGCGCTTCAATCCACTGTTCTCACATCATCCGGCAGCAGGAGCACGAACATGCAGTTCCCTGTGGCTGTGGAGCAGGAGAGGGTTCCTCGGCGCAGGATCTTTAGTGGGGTGTCGTCGGGGAAGGTGAGGCGGTATTCGGCGGTGCGGAGGGCTTCGGTGAAAACTTTGAGCTTCTCGTCTCCGCTGACGAATTTCACGGCTTCAGCTTGCGCAGGAGCGCCAGCGGCCCCGCCGAGCAATACAAAGAACTCAGCACTGCCGGTTTCTTTCGCTTTGCCCAAGTTGATGGTGCGGAGGGATTGCAGATTTTCTTTGCCTTTGCCCTTCGCACCGTCATTCGGTTTCGAGTCGCCCTTGATTAAGGCATCGATTCTTGCCTTCGTCTCGGGGATGGGTCGCAGTCCGGTTACCGCAAGTTCGTAGGTCTGCAGGGCGCGATCTTTCTTTCCTTCTTTCTCGTAGATCTGACCGAGATGGTCGCCCACTTCTCCATGCTGCCCCAATCCCCAGGCAGCGGAAACGTATTTCTCGGCTTTGTCCAGATTGCCTTCCGCGAAATACACCCACCCCAGAGTGTCCCAATAGGCGATGAGCGAGGGCATCAGAGGCAACTCCTGGGGCGTGATGCGATCGAGCGATAGGTTGCGCAACGCCGCCGTCGTAGCCGAGACTGCCGACTCGGCGTATTGCTGGGCGCGGTCCAGATGAGATTTCTTCAACGAAAGCTGGTAGGCGATGTTGTTCCAGACCAGCGGCGTGGCGGAAAGTTCGACGGCGTGGTCGAAGGTGGCGAGGGCTTTGTCGTCCTGGCCGAGGTTGAGGTAGGCGTCCCCGAGGCTCACTTGCAACTCTGGATTGTCGGGAGTGAGAGAGGTGGCTTTTTCCAATTCGGCGGCGGCCAGGTCGTACTTGTGCCACTCGGAATACATTGAGCCGAGGCCGGCATGAGCGAACTTGTCGAGGGGGTTGATCTCGATCTGTTTATTAAACGCGGTGGCAGCATCGTCGTATTTGCGCTGTTGCCAGTAAGCGCGGCCGAGGGCGTTGTAGGCGTATTCGTCGTAGGGATTGATCTCGATCTGCTTCTTGAGAGCGGCGATGGCATCGTCATTCTGGCGCATGCCCATGTAAGCGGCAGCGAGCATGTTCCAGGCGTATTTGTTTTTGGGATCCACTTCCGTGGCGCGCTTAAGAAGTTGAACCGCCAGGGGGAGATTGTTGCTGCCGATGGCGGCTCGACCGCTTTCCACCAGATCATCCGCCTTCATGTCGGCGGGGGCGGTGGGCGTTCCGGCCACGGTGTTCTCGACAGAAAGAAACTGTCCCAAATCAGAGGTAACGGCACGGCGAAAAGCCTGGTAGTCGGTAACACGCGGAGCGGCAATCTCGTCCTGACGCAGAGTCAGCGTTCTTGCAGCGGTGAGGGTAGTTCCGTCCAGCTTGTACGTCGCTTGATATTCGGCGTAGTCGCGCTTCACGGAAAGCGGAAGTGGTGCGCGAGCGGTGTACTTGGCGGGTAGTTCAAGCTTGATGTAATAGACATACACCGCCTTGGGCCCGAGCTTGAGCGGTTCAGCTTCCGCATTGCCATCGTCATCGCCAAGATCCGGCAGGTTGAACTGGCAAAGCGGCAACGTAAGGTCCGATTTTTTCTTGGACCAGTCGAGGAAGTTGGGGCGAGAGACGTCGTAAGTCATAGTGAAGGGCTCGCGGGTCGCAGCGGGATCGCTAATCTTCAAATTCGTGACATCGCCGCCCATGAGGGAATTAACGTTCTCGACCACCCGCTGCCATTGCGCTTCGGGCAGACGGCGGAAGATCGAGCGCAGCAGAAGTTCTTCATCGCCGCGGAAGGTGTAATGCACGTGGGCTTCAAGTTTGCCGATCTCGTTAATTTTTCCATCGACGTCGGCAACTTCGCTGTCGGGCATGGGAGTGTCGGCGGGCGTTTGTTCCAAGTGCGGGGTGCCCGAAGCGGGGATCACCAGGGCCTGTTTCTTGCGGAGGGTGTAGGCCAGCAGACGAAAGGGAGCGACTTCGCTGGTGGTGTCCATCCAGACTTCTTCTTGACCCATGGGAAGCATGGTGATGACATGATCGAATTGTGAGGGCGAAGGTACGTCGGGATCGAGCTTGCGGCTGGAATTGATCAACACGGAAGACGCGTGCATTCCCTCGGCTTCAAGCAGCGAGGCCAACAGGGTGTGCTTATCCTTGCAGTCGCCATATTGATTGTGCAGGACGTCGCTGGCGGCGTGCGGCTGGTAGCGGCCTACCCCCAGCGACAGGCTGACATAACGGAAATTCTTGGCGACGAAATCGTAGAGGGCCTGAACCTTGTCTAAGTCAGTATCGAGCCCCTTGGTCAGTTCCTCCGCCTTGGCGCGCACCTCGGGCGAGGGCGCGCGACGGTCTTTTTCCAGGCCGGCGTACCAGCGGCCGATCTGCTCCCAGCTAACGAACGTGGTCAGCTGAATGTCGGGGCGCTCGTCCTCGGGATTCTTCTTTTTCTTCTTGTCTTTATCCTTCTGGTCGTCTTCGCGTTCCAGGTGAGAACTGGTCCAGTGGTAGAGGCAGCGTCCATGTTCTTCTGAAATCTTCGGATCCATGCCGGGTTTGTTTTTCAATTTGAGCGGACGATCGGCGGGGACGTCGACGTCGACTTCTTCGTCGAGATCGATGTTGGTTTTGTCGAATTCGTAATCCGCCCAGAACTCTCCCGCAGCCAGCGCCGTATGAATCACGGTTACCATATGGTATTCGAGCACTTCACCGGGGCGCAGGCCGGGCACGGTGATGTGCTTCTGGCGATAGTCGGTGTAGACCGGAGCTTGCTGCTCGAGGGGAGCGCTAAGGTCCTGGACGGCATCGTCTTCCGCCTTCACCACGCTGCCGTCAGCTTTCACCACGCGAACGTAGGGAATCTCGACACGTTCGTTGGCGGAGTTGTAGCCAACTTGAATCTGTCCCCATTGCTGGACTCCGGCCTCGCTTTGCACGCGGATGCGGGCGATCGTCTCTTTGCGGCCAGTGCCGTCGTTTTCGAAGCGGTAAACGGAGTGGTACTGCTCGATGACAAAGGCTTCTTGGGAATAATCATGCTTGTGGTCTTCGGGTTTGGACGGGGCGGCGTCCTGAGACTTCGTTTCGGCGCCCTTCGACGCGGGGGACCCGCCCGATTGCGCTTGGGAGGCGAAAGCGATGAAAGATGCGAGCAAGATGGCGGCAACAACCGGCAAGTAAAAGAAACGACGCATAGGGTAATAGTAAGGCAGGTTGAGCAGTTTGTATCGCGAGGCGCCGGTTCAGGCGAGAATGCACCGTGTCCGATCGATAGGTCCAGGTGACCGTGGTATCGGGGTAGGATACCGTGGGATAGGACGATTTATTCGCCGATAAGGCTTGTGATAGACATCACATTTATATGTTCATTCGTCACAAAACCGTAGTAAAATCGCGCCCAGAAAGTCTTGTCCGGCCAGGTTGCCGGACAGGCGTGACGCATAATGTAATTGCGCCACGATCCTTCCGTTCGGAGGTTTTGGCATGGAAGATCGGGCCCCTGACGTCTCTCCTTCGCTTCAGCAGTCTCCCCAAACATCAAGTTCTCAAGCCATGAGCGGCAGGCACCATGAAGGCCGCGGCGCCTGGGTTCTCACCGCTTACGGCATCTCCGGACTGGCACTTTTCGGGATTCTGGCCTACTTCTTCTCGGACTTCATCGCTCATTAGTGGAGTGTCCGGCAGCGACGAGCGGGCGTGCGCGTCCGCGGAATGTGGTGGTAGTGTACCTGGAATTTTCTGAACGCCAGGCCGAGCCTGCTACGCGCGGCGACATCTTCGAACGTGTTACAATGAGCGACCTTGGATGGCGACGCTTCCCAAGGAACCCAGCGTTTCCCCACAACAGAAGCTGAGAACGAGACACCGCAGGAACTCGTGGCCAAAAGACTTACGTCCGCTGAAACGCCAATCACCTACGCCGACGCGGGTGTGAATATTGACCGCGCCAACCGCACGAAACAACGCATCAAGTACCTGGCGCACAAGACTTTTACGCGGGGCGTGTTGAGCGAAATTGGCGGCTTCGGCGGCCTTTTCGCCGTCGACAAGACCAAGTATGTCGATCCCGTGCTGGTCTCGAGCGTAGACGGGGTAGGGACAAAACTCAAGATCGCCTTCGAAATGGGGCTGCACTCAACCGTTGGCGCTGACTTGGTGAACCACTGTGTCAATGACATCGCCGTGCAGGGCGCCGCGCCGCTGTTTTTCATGGACTATTTAGCCACGGGGACTCTGGATCCCCCGATCGCCGAGCAAGTGGTGGAGGGCATCGCCGACGCCTGCAAACACAACGGGTGCGCGCTGATCGGTGGCGAGACCGCCGAAATGCCCGGCTTTTATCCCGACGGCGAATATGACCTGGCGGGATTCATCGTCGGAGTGGTGGAACGCGACCGGATTATTACCGGCAAAAACGTGCAGATCGGCGACGTTATTCTTGGCCTAGCCTCGAATGGTCTGCACACGAACGGATATTCGCTGGCCCGCAAACTTCTCTTCGAGGTCGGGCACTACGCGCCCGACGATTACGTGAACGAGATCAAGAACAAGGTTGGTAATGAATTGATGCGGACGCACAAGAGTTACTGGCCCGCGTTGAGGAAGCTACTCGACGCGCAGTGCGTTTCTGCGTTGGCGCACATTACCGGAGGCGGTATCACGGAAAATCTGCCGCGGGTTCTGCCGCGCGGCACTGCAGCCTTGATTGAGTTGGGCTCCTGGCCAGTACTGCCTTTATTCGAGCACTTGCAGCAGCTGGGCAATGTTCCGCACGATGAGATGATGCGGACGTTCAACATGGGATTGGGCATGCTGATGGTCATCCCGCTGGCGAAATTCAAGAAAGCTCAAAGCGTTCTGGAACGCGTGGGAGAAAAGGCCTATACCGTTGGCCGCATCGTGAAGGGCGAGCGGAAGGTGATCTACAGCTAGAGAACGCCTCACCACAGAGACACAGAGAAAACCTCAAGGACTCTTGCCCTCCGTGCCACGAACGGTAACGCTCCCCGAGTTTCTATAATTTTCGATTTTAGTCCTCCGCGCCTCCGTGTCTCCGTCGTGAATTATCATTGCCTCATTGAAATCTTCCATGAAATCCCTTGGCATTCTCCTCTCCGGACGCGGCTCGAATTTCGTTGCGATTGCAGACAGCATCGATGCCGGCCGAATCGCCGATGCGCGAATTGGAGTCGTGATATCCAATAAGGCGGACGCACCGGGCATCGCCACGGCGCGACAGCGAGGCCTGAGCGCTCTCGTTATTCCGTCGAAGGGCAAGCGGCGCGAAGAGCACGATCAAGAAATTGTCACTGCGTTAAAGCGCCACAATGTAGAACTCGTCTGCCTGGCGGGATACATGCGCCTGCTCTCGCCCTGGTTCGTACAACAATTTCCGCGGCGGATTCTTAATATCCATCCATCGCTGCTGCCCGCCTTTCCTGGACTGGAAGCGCAGGAACAGGCCTTCGCCTACGGCGTGAAAGTTTCCGGCTGCACCGTGCATTTCGTGGACGAAGAGCTGGATCATGGCGCCATCATTGTGCAGAAGACAGTGCCCGTGCTCGACACTGACAACGAGCGTACCTTGGCCGCGCGCATTCTGGAGCAGGAGCACATCGCGTACACGGAGGCGATCAACATCGTGCTCAGTGGAAAGTTCGAGATCGTCGGACGAAGATTGAAGAACTCAAGTCGGAAGCCAGAGGGCCCGGCTTGACTTCTGCATTCTGACTTCTCACCTGAATTCCTTTGCCATCCTCACAATCGGCAGAGCTTCTCCGTTCCCAAGCGGGACCTCCTGGTTCTCGACGGCGGCGTATCCCTTTGCCTCATAGAAGGCCACCCCGCTCAAGGTTGCGCCCATCTCCAGACGCGTGAAGCCTGCTTGCCGGGCAGCATTCTCGCAGGCTTCGAGGATCAGGCCGCCGATTCCGCGTCGCGCCCACTTCGGATGCACAAAGAATGCTCGTATCTTCGCCGCATCCCGCGCCGGATCGAGCAGTGAATCTTCGCGCCCCCCGTATTGATCGCCGCCGTACAAGGTCTTGCGCTTGCTCCATCCGCCACAAGCAACGATTTCAACGTTGCGTTGCGATTCCGAGAACTCCGCTACAAGATACGTTCCATCCGCGATGAGCTGGCTGTCGACTCCGTACACAGACTTCAGGGCGCCTTCAATCTGCCCGGGCGAATAGTAGCCAGGTTGCAGACCTCGCACCGAAGCCTCAATGACTTCGCGCAGGCGGGGGACATCTTCCGCAGTTGCCTTGCGTATGTGAATGCTCATCGATTCCGTCTCGGTGAATTCCCGACATTCTAAACGCCCGGATTCGGCCTTTGGCGGTTCGTTCCTTATAATGTCCTTTCCCAATGTCAACCTTCGCACCTGTCGATGAACAATTGACGTATCTCAAGAAGGGCTCCGCGGAAATCATTCGCGAATCTGACTTGCGCGCCAAGCTGGAGAAATCGCGTTCCACGGGCAAACCGCTGAGGGTAAAGCTTGGCATGGATCCGACGGCTCCTGACTTGCATCTCGGGCACACCGTGGTGCTGCGCAAGCTCAAACACTTTCAGGATCTCGGCCACACTGCAATCTTCCTGATCGGCGATTTCACCGGCATGATTGGCGACCCCACGGGGCGCTCAGTCACGCGGCCGCCGCTTACCCGCGAACAGATTGAGGGAAACGCCGAAACCTACAAAGCGCAGGTCTTCAAGATTCTCGATCCGGAGAAAACTGTAATCGCCTTTAACCGGCGCTGGATGGGCCAGTTTACTGCCGATGATTTCGTGCGGCTGATGGCGAAGTATACCGTGTCGCAATTGCTGGAGCGCGAGGATTTCCATAAGCGATTTCATGATGAGAAGCCGATCTCCGTGCACGAATTGCTTTATCCCCTGGTGCAGGGCTACGACTCGGTGGCGCTCGAAGCGGATGTGGAACTGGGCGGAACGGACCAGAAATTTAATTTGCTTGTTGGCCGCGAACTCCAGCGCGCTTATGGGCAGGAATCGCAAGTGGTGCTGACTACGCCGATTCTCGAAGGCCTCGACGGCGTGCAGAAAATGTCGAAGTCGCTGGGGAATGCGATCGGCATCCACGAGCCGCCGCTGGAGATGTACGGCAAGATCATGAGCATCTCCGATGAAATGATGTGGAGGTATTACGAGCTGCTGACGGATGTGCAAGGGGCGGACATCGAGAAGATGAAAAGGGAGTCGCACCCGATGCAGGCGAAGAAGGAGCTGGCGCGGAGGATTGTCGCGGATTTTCATTCGGCAGAGGCGGCGGCGAAGGCGGGGGAGGACTGGGCCAAGCAGTTTCAGAAAGACGAGGTTCCGGAAGAGTTAGAGCGTGTTGACGTCCGCTTAGCCGATGTCGAGGTTGACCCGGATGGCAGCCGCCACGGTGCTTTGGTTGTGATTGCTCGAGGAGTTAACCCTGGCGGGAGGCATATCGTGCGTCTCGACAAGCTAATTCGGCATGCTGGGCTTGCTAACTCGAACAACGAAGCTGGCGGAAAGCTAAAGAGCGGGGCGGTCGCCATCGATGGAGACACTGTCGGCGAGAGCAACTTCATTGCGGAAATGCCCTTGGATCACTGTGTCGTGCTGCGCGCCGGTCGACGAATGAAGAGTGTGCGGTTAGTAGATTCGTCTGGCAGCAATTAGAAGAACCGTGTGGGGACAGCCGAGGGCGGTTGTCCCTACATGAATCACTACGGCAGCAGCCCGAAGACGGCTACGCCGTTTGGAGTGCCTACGAAAACCTTGCCGTTCACAATGGTCGGCGTCATGAACTTGTTGCCGGAGCCGAATTGGTCGCGGCCACCGCTGGCTTGGTTGCTGTTGTAGATTTCGTTCAGGTTTGAAGCATTGTAGGCGTGCAAGACTGCTGGGTTCGAGTTCTCGACGGCCCATACGATTCCATTGCTCGTGCCATTGGCCGAGATGCTGGGGGACGCTCCGGGATAACCGAAGCTGTTAGCGGTTTGTGCGGTGGCGCTCGTCGACAGTTTCGCGTTGGTGATGGTGAAGGCTTGGATGGGGCTTGCGACTGATCCGTAGTAGAGGGTGTTGTTGAAATAGGCAGGCGTAGCGAAAACGCCTCCGGGCAATGCACCTGCGAGTTCCTGATAAATGTTGCTGTTGTTCGAGCTGAACTTGCCCATGGAATCGCGATTCACCAAGTAAAGGTTCGAGTCTTTTCCGGCTCCGACCGCCAGATGCGTGGTCTGGCCGGAGCCATTGCTCAGATCAGGCAGCACAATCATCCCGCCTGAGCCCAGGTCAGTGTCGCTGCCGTTCTCCGAGGCCTGGTTGTCCATCTCGAAGTAATCGGCCACCGCGAGGCCGCTTGAAGTGGAGAGCTTCATGAAGGCGTTGCCATAATCGCCGTCGCTGGGAAAGCCGCTGGCGTTCATGTTCGTATCGAAGTCGCCGTTGGCATCAAGGAAATAGATGTTGCCGGAACTGTCGGCGGCGAGCCCGGCGCCCGCCATCCAGATGGCGCCTTCGTTGCCGTTGGGGGTGATATTCAGCACGCTCGACTGGGCCAGCGTGGATTCGTTGTAACCCATGATCCATCCTGTGTAGGGACGGTAGTCACAGTGCGAGGCCCAACCGGTATAGATGACGCCATTCAGCAGGAGCAGTGCGGCGCGCTCTTTGTACTGCCCGGGATCGAATAACACATTTCCGTTGCTGCTGCTGTCGCCGATTCCGGGATAGGTCGCCTGGATATCCACGGGGCCGCCGAATAATTCTGTTCCGAGGGCGAGATCGAGCGCGTGCAGGCGCTGGTGGTAATTTCCCGATGAGTCTTTCGACATTGCGACCACATAGATCGCGCCATTCGGACCACGCGTGCGGTCGATCACGGGCGTGGATGTGACTCCGATTTCGGGACTCACTTGTCCGCAACCTCGCGTGTCCGACGTGGTCTCACCGGTTTTCAACATTGACACGTGCCAGAGAGTCGCACCAGAATCGGCGTCGAAACCGTAGACCGAATCGTGCTCCGTGGGAACGACCAGCACATTGTGCGTACCGTTACTCGGAACGGCAACGTTTGAGGCGTAGAGCGGTTGGGCGTCAACCAGGCCATCGACCGGATAGAAACCCAGCTTGCCAAATTTCGCCGAAGTCACGTTGCCGGTGGTCAACGTGGTTTCGGTCAGATTCTGTCCGGTACGCGCGATGTCATTGTGGTAGGTGAGCGCATCGGTGGTTGCGGGGGCGGCGGCATTCACGGTTAGAGTGGCTGGGTTGCTGGTTGCATTTCCCGCGGAGTTACTGACCATGACTTTATATTGCGTGCCATTGTCCGCGGATGTGGTCGCGGGCGTGGTGTAACTGGCTGACGTGGCGCCTGGGATCGTGGTCGTGCCCTTCAGCCACTGATAACTCAAAGGATCCGTCCCTGTTGCGGTCACCGAGAAAGTTGCCGTCTGGCTGGCGGTTACCGTCACGCTTGAGGGTTGCTGCGTAATCGAGGGGGCTACCGAGGTTGCAGTCACGGTGAGAGTAGCCGCATTGCTGGTGACATTTCCTGCCGCATTGTTCACTATTACGCTGAACTGCGAACCGCTGTCGGCAGTTGTGGTCGCGGCGGTTGTGTAGCTGGCCGAGGTCGCTCCTGTGATTGCTGTGTTCCCTTTCTGCCATTGGTAGCTCAGCGGAGCCGTGCCGGCCGCCGTCACTGAAAAAGTGGCCGTCTGGCCGGCCACAACGCTCTGGTTCGTGGGCTGGACAGAAATGGTGGGAGCCGTGGGAGCCGTCGAACCGGCCGGGGGCGCAGGCGTGCTTACGCCGCTGCAGCTCGCCAGGATTAGGCCCACTGTAAGAAGAGCCGAGATATTCGCCAGTCGTCGCGCTCCCATATCTACTTCCGAAAAGCCAGGCATCAGGCCTCCATCATGCCAGCCGTTTCGTCTTTTGGGGAGGGGGTATTAAGGTTACGATAGTCGGAAATTACGCTGATTTTGGGAAGCGCCGGCAGTGGCCGCTTGGACGAGGCCTGGCGGCCTGGTTGATCCCGCCAAACGGCTTGACTCTGTTACTCTCAACCGCGCACATGCGCGCCGCCGCCATCCTCGGGCTGGGATGTTCTCCGCAAAATCTCAAGCCCTTTCAAACCGACGGAACGATCGAGTGGCGGATCGGTCTGCCCGGGTCGTCGGACGAAGTAGATATCATTTTGCTCTTCGGCGGCGACGGCACTATTCACCGGCACCTCAGCCAATTGGTGAAGCTCGCGCTGCCCGTGCTGGTCGTGCCGGCCGGCAGCGGTAATGACTTCGCCCGCGCGCTCGGGCTGCGAAGTGTGCGCGATTCTCTTGGCGCGTGGCGAAGCTTCTGCGCGGGACAAGACAACCTCTCCGCCATCGATCTTGGAATTATCAATCCCCTGGGAGACGCAGGCGGGGCACCGGTCGCACATGCACTCTCTCGCAACTCGGTACTTGGTACCCAGCACTACTTCTGCAGCGTGGCCGGGGTGGGGCTCGATAGCGAGGTGTCACGACGCGCGAATATGCTGCCGCGCTGGCTGCGGGGACACGGGGGTTACGCGCTAACGCTGGCCCCAACGATTTTTAGCTTTGCTCCAGCCCGTATGAAAATTAGCGCGTGGAACGAAGGCGGGGACTGGATCACTCGCAGCGATCAGCCGACTATACTTACCGCTTTCGCTAATACGGCCGTTTACGGTGGTGGGATGAAAATCGCGCCCTACGCGCGGATGGACGACGGCGAACTCGATGTATGCGTGATCGAGGGCGTCAATCCCTTCAAGCTGGCTTGCATGTTTCCCACGGTTTATTTCGGTCGCCACCTGCGGATTCGCGAAGTCGATTACTTCCAGGCCGCACGGCTCCGCGTGGAAACCGAAACGCCTATTGAAATCTACGCAGACGGCGAATATGTGTGCCGCACACCGGCCGAGGTCAGGGTCGAGCCCGGAGCCCTGATAGTGCTCACCCCTCAGCTCCGGTGCTAAACTTTCCTCATGGCTGAACAACGTTCCCGCACTCTGCTCTGGATTTTGATTGGTGGAGGAGCATTTTTCCTCTTTGTTTTGGCCGTATTTTCGCTGGTCTACCTCACGCTCCATGCAGGCAGCAGTGAAGCTTCGTTCGGCGGCTTTGGCGACCGCATCGGAGTGGTGGACCTCGACGGCGTGATTCTTTCGCCGGAGCCGGTGGTAGGGCAGCTCAAAAAGTTCAACGACGACTCGTCCATCAAGGCCATCATTCTGCACGTGAACTCGCCCGGCGGCGGCGTGGCTGCTTCGGAGGAAATTTACCGCGAAGTCAAACGCATCCACGATGAGAAAAAAAAGCGCATTGTGGTTTCGATCGAGACGGTGGGTGCCAGTGGCGCTTACTACGTTTCCTCCGCGTCGAACAAGATTTACGCCGACAACGGCAGCATCGTGGGATCGATTGGCGTAATCGCCGAATGGGTAAACTACGGCGACCTGCTGAGGTGGGCTAAACTGAAGAGTATTGTTTTCAAGACCGGCGAGTTTAAAGATACGGGCAATCCCACTCGCGACCTCACTCCGGCGGAGCAGGCCTACCTGCAGTCGCTGATCGATAACATGTTCGGCCAGTTTGTGCAGGCCGTGGCCGATGGCCGGGGGATGAAGTTCGATGACGTCAAAGCCATCGCCAACGGGAAAGTGTGGACGGGCGAGCAGGCCTTGTCCATGAAGCTGATTGACAACGTTGGAGACTTCCAAGCGGTCGTGAAAGATACGGCGAAGTCGGTGGGCATCTCGGGCGAACCCACGCTGGTGCATCCGGAAAAGGACCGCAGGACGTTGCTCGACCTCATGCTGGGCGACGTTTCGCAGTATCTGCCTGACACGGAGAAAATGCTGGAGCAGCACGTGGGGTTCTATTATCTGTGGAAGTAGGGCAGGTCTTTTGGACCTGGGTCCTAAGTCTTGGCTGATTAGGTATTAAGCGTTGCACCTTAACCGTGCGCAAATGGTGAAACAGGGCATCCTGCCAGACGTATTGCCTAAGACCCAAGACCTAGGACCTAACCCCTGGGGCCGGGACTCCCCAAGGCTGCGACTTGCATACAACCCCTGAAATTTGAGAAGGTTATGAAGGTTGCCTGGCATGAACCCGAGGTCTTCGCCAGAAGATGGCGGCGTGGCAGTCAAACCGCAGGAGCGAAGGACCATTATGACGAAAGCCGATCTGATTGATGAAGTCTCTCGTTTAGCAGAATTGACACGCAAGGACAGCGAAGTGATCGTGGAAACCATCTTTGACAGTGTGGTACGGTCCCTGCGCGCGGGCGACAAAATCGAGATACGCGGCTTTGGCAGTTTTCGCACCCGGCAGCGCAAGTCACGCATGGGACGCAATCCCAAGACTGGTGAAAAAGTTGAGGTACCCGCCAAGAAGATTCCCTTCTTCAAACCAAGTAAGGAATTGAAGGATCTGGTGAATGAAGGAATCGCCGCCCCGCTCGCCGCGCCTCCGGCACCGGCAACACCGAGCGCACCTCCGACGGCGTAGACATAATGCAGAAGTTAGAGCTCAGAATGCAGAAGTTAAGAGCAGACCCATCTCTAACTTCTGCATTCTGACCCTCTGCATTCTGCATCACCCACGGATGCCGACCACGGCCATCATTCTTCCAGTCTTGCCTTTTTCGGCGCGATAAGAGAACAGCAGGTCTGTCCGGCAGTTCGTGCATAGCGGCGGGGCGTCGATACTGTTCGCTGGAACGCCAACGGTCAACAGTTGTTGGCGATTGGCCTCCGCCAAGTCCAGAAAAATCTTCTTCGGCAAAACGCTGTGACCGGGAGCGCGCGCCGTCAGGAACAACATGGGATATTTCTCGCGCGCGGGATCAGTTTCCTCCACTACCCGGAACAACTTCTCCGCGGATGCGAACTGGGACTCGAACTGGTCGCGAACTTCCTCGCCCACTTCATAACAACAACTGTGAATTCCGGGACCGATCGCGGCCTTGAGATCGCGCGCCCCGGTGCCGAAGCAGCGGTGCATCTCCCCCACTCCCTTCTCCACGATTCGCCTGAGAGTGCCGCGCCAGCCGGCGTGAAACACTCCTACGGCGCGGCGCTTGGGGTCGACAAGAATGATCGGGAAGCAATCGGCAGTCTGAATGGCAAGCAACAGCCCGGGTGTGTTCGTGATCAGCCCATCGCCAACCAGCTGCGATTCCGGAGCCGACTCGACGAGCCGGATGATGTCGGAATGAACCTGCCGTAGCGTGACCAGCGGCCATCGGCGATTTACCTCACGCTTTGCGCCGAGTTCAGCCAGGAATGCGGCGCGGTTGCGCTCGACCGTAGCTTTGGAGTCGTCCTTGGTGAATCCCAGGTTCAGGGCGGCCTTCCCGTACACGCGTGAAAATCCTCCCACGCGCGTGGAAAATCCGTGGATGAGCCAGGGGAATTTACTCAGGTGGGCAGCGCGAAGAATATTGAGTTTCGCTTGTTTGGGAACCCGGTTCGACACTCGCCCATGTTACCCGATGCGCGGTTCGAGGCCAGTTCCCGCCTCAACTGCGGGCGGCGGCCCAGCGCTCTCGCACTCCGGCCAGAAACTTCTGCTTGTCCTCTCGCATGAGCCGGACAAGCGCTTGGTTGCCGGTGTCTTCGTGGGCAGCCGCCCAAAGCACCATCTCCGTTAGCACCGGAGCGAGATCGATTCCCTTCTTCGTGAGCAGGTAAGTAACCTTGCGCCCATCTGCCGGGTCCGGCTCGGTCTTGATGATCCCATAAGCCACAAGCTTCCTCAGGCGGTCTGCCAGAATGTTGGTCGCGATCCCTTCATAACACTCCATGAATTCCTTGTAGCTGCGAAAACCTCGCAACATCATGTCGCGAATGATCAGCAGGGACCAGCGGTCGCCCAACATCTCCACCGAAGCGTTCAGCGGACAATCCGATCGGCGCTTTGGACCTGCCTCTTTCGGCATCTTTAGTTTTTATTGTAAATTATTACTTGCATTTCGCAAGTGAAATATGGATACTCTTCGTTAATGTGGGATCGACGGACCCGAGCTACCTTGCTCCGCTCGAATCCGTCTAAATTGCTAGCCGCTGAATCACTGCGGAAATCCTATAGGCCTGGGAGGTCAACCATGCGAGTGCATGGACGCACAAGGATGGTGGCAGGTTCGATCGTGTCAGTACTGGCGCTTGGGCTGATGGCAAGCGCCGTAACATCGGATTCCTCAAATACAACCGATCCTCGCGACAAACTTAATATTTGGGAGGGTCGTTGGAAGGAACAGGTTGAGACCAAAGAGACGCCCTACCGCCACGCGGCTTCGGTGCCATCCCATATTACCTGCTCATGGACTGCCGACCGGGGCTACATGGTCTGTGAATACTTAAGCGAAAAAATAGATCCGGCGGAAGGCAAATCGTCCAACCATCTGTCGATCTTCACCTATAACGACGCAGGTAAGAATTACAAGCATCTCGGAATCAGCAAGGATTACAAAACGCTCGAAGAACCGACAGTCGTCATCAAGGGAAATCTCTGGCACTACACCTACCAACCCTCTGGGCACAAGGGGGAGCAACTTGACTTGCGGGATTCGTATGAGTTCGTCACGCCGGAGAAACGGATCACGCGCATCGAGATCTCCGCTGACGGTGGCCAGCATTGGATGTTGCTGTCGGAATCTGTGGCGACGAAGGTTCGTTAGTTCTGGTGTCGTCGCGCAACTTTGTTGTTCATCCACGAGAAGGAGTGATCTATGAATTTGAGTCCTTACCTACTTTTCAACGGCGACTGCGAGGCCGCTTTCAAGTTCTATGAGAAGGTCCTCGGCGGCAAAATCGATGCCATGTTCACCAACGAGGGCACTCCCGCCGCCAAAGATGTTCCTCCGGAGTGGCAGGCAAAGATACTTCATGCCCGCTTGCTGCTAGGAGACCGGGCGCTGATGGCTTCCGACGCTCCTCCCGGCCGCTATCGCAAGCCGCAGGGCTTCTCGGTGTCTTTGGAGATCGAGACTCCCGAAGAGTCAGAACGCGTATTTCATGCGCTCGCGGAAAACGGAACCGTGGTCATGTCGATACAGGAGACGTTTTGGGCTAAGCGATTTGGCATGCTCACTGATGGCTTCGGTATCCCCTGGATGATTAATTGCTCGAAGCCGATGTAGCCTCGTGCCTGCGCAAATGACCGCCGGAGGAAACATGCCCACAAGTGTCGAAGTCGCGCCCGTTTCGAAGAAGATGCTCGGGCTCGGACGCATTCTCAGTTCGCTGCCCGTGCTGTTGTTCGTCTTCACCGGGATGTTCAGCTTGCTGAAACCAGCTTTAGCCGCCCAGGGATTCGCTCATTACGGCTACCCCGACGGCTCTTTGCTACGCATCCCCATCGTGGAACTTGCATGCGCGATCATCTACGCGATCCCGCGCACTGCTGTTCTCGGCGCGATTCTGATGACGGGCTATCTAGGCGGAGCGACAGCTACGCACCTCCGCGTGGGCGAGCCGTTTTACCTGCCGATTGTTGTCGGCATCGTGGTTTGGATAGGACTGTACCTGCGCGATGAGCGGCTGCATGCGCTCGTGCCGTTGCGAGATTAGGCTGCTGGCGGCCGGAAAATAATATGCCGCGACTCGACCGCCGGGCGTCCTTTGAAAGCCGCCGCGGCTTCTGCGGTGCTGGGGAAATATGCCGCGGTTGCGGCGCCATCGCGAGACGCGGCACCGTGGTGGCCATCCACAACGGACGCCACGGGGAAAAAGGAAAAAGCCATGGGCACTGGAGGATTATCGAAGGCGCGGCTCAACCGCATGCAGGACGTCATGGCCGGATATGTCGATCGCGGTGAGGTGCCCGGACTCGTCACGCTAGTCAGCCGGCGAGGAGAAACGCATGTGGATGCAATCGGAGTAGCGGCGGTAGCCGGGAAGAAAGCAAGGCAGCGCGACGCAATTTTTCGCATCGCTTCGATGACCAGGGCAATCACGGCCGCGGCGGCGCTGATCCTGATAGAAGAATGCAAACTGCGATTGGACGATCCGGTCGACCGGCTCTTGCCCGAACTGGCCAATCGCAAGGTCCTGAAGCGGATCGATGGGCCGCTCGACGACACGGTGCCTGCGAAACGGCCGATCACGGTGCGCGATTTGCTTACCTTCCGGATGGGACTCGGCATCATCATCACGCCGGACGCGACTCCAATCCAAAAAGCCATGATCGAGCTGCGTCTTGGCCAAGGAATGCCAAGTCCCGCGACGATTCCCGCGCCGGACGAGTGGATTCGACGCCTGGGGACGTTGCCGCTGATGTGTCAGCCGGGCGAGAAGTGGCTCTATAACACGGGATCCAATGTGTTGGGCGTTTTGATCGCGCGGGCCTCGGGACAGCCATTCGAGACTTTCTTGCGGGAGCGCATCTTCGAGCCGCTCGGCATGAAGGATACCGCATTCAGCGTGCCGCCTACGAGTATTGACCGCCTCGCCACCAGCTATCGTACGAATTTCGAGACCAGTTCACTCGAGGTCTATGACGAGCCGGCGGGTGGGCAATGGAGCCGGCCGCCAGCATTCCCCGCCGGTTCCGCGGGGCTGGTCTCGACCATCGACGACTATCTGGCCTTCGGTCTGATGATGCTCAATCACGTTAGTGCTGTATCGGATGCGCCCCGCACTCATGCAGATAGCCTCCGAGCTCCGAATTAGGGCGCATTCGATACAGCCGTTTGCAGGAAGCCGCTAGCGGTGGCGGCGGATGCGGGATTCCCTATGGGATTTCAATCGATTTTCGCTTGGA
>Ga0182015_10000195_pt1 | contig 86788 bp, 69 predicted proteins | sample 712P3MmetaG_FD_120478 | JGI IMG/M metagenome (GOLD analysis project Ga0182015, IMG submission 120478) | Permafrost microbial communities from Stordalen Mire, Sweden - 712P3M metaG | ecosystem: Environmental > Terrestrial > Soil > Wetlands > Permafrost | place: Sweden: Stordalen | collected...
CAAAACGGGCCAGTACCTGACCGGTATCCATTCCGAGCTTTACAACTTTGAGCGCCACAAGACGGCGAATGGGTTCGCGCTGCTCGGCGAGGTAAACGGTTCCCATACCGCCTTCGCCAAGAGTTCGGAGGATGTGATAACGGCCGAAGTCGTCATCAGAAACTCCCGCCGTCACTGTGTCGACGGTTTCAATTCCGGAGTCGTTGCCGCCAAGCGAACTGTCGAACACGCCCTGCATCAGGCACTGAGGGCACAATCCCGCGGGATCATCGGAACCCAATTCCGTTCCGCATTGAGGGCACTTTGCCATCTTGGATAGATTTGCAGCGCCCCATTCTAGTCCCTTCGTTGAGGCTTCTGTAACCTTTCGCCCCGCGATTCCTTATTCGTGCCAGGTGCGCCGATTTAGGCTGGCCACCCGTTCGATCAACTCGAAAGGAGATCGTCATGAGAAACGTTGCTCTTCGTTGTCAGGTTGTATGTCTTCTCGCAGTTTCCGTCTTCTACGCGCAAAGCATGGTTGCGCAGGAATCGCAAAGCGCGGCTAAAGGATGCTCAAACTCTACCTTGCGGGGTAGCTTTGGATACACCAGCACAGGAACCCTTCTCGACTCCTATGTTCCGCCTCCGTTTGCCGGCCCGTTCGGTGAGACCGGCCGGCAGACCTTCGACGGGAAAGGCAACACAAGCGCAACCGCAACCGTAAGCTCAAACGGCAACATCAGCACCGTGGGCATCAACGGCACGTATACGGTGAATTCGGACTGCACCGGCTCCATGACACTCAACATCCCCGACTTCGATGCCACCGTACACGCAAACTTCGTGATCGACGACGGCGCGAGAGAGCTTCGAGCGATCGGAACGGACTCGGGAGTGATCGAGACCCGCGTTTACAAGAAGCAGTGACAAGGAGGTCGCGAGGAATGGTAGAGGATCTTGCCAAGATGGTAGGCGTAGGGTTTCGAGAGCATGCTCGCGAGACCCTGCCCTCCTCGGGCGCAAAGCGTGTCGCTGAAGACTTAGCCGAACCGTGATGGTCACTTCTCTCGGACACGAGCGAAAGAGGATCCGAGGCCGCCATCCACCAGTCCTCCTCAACAAGCCTTTGTTGCACTTCCATCCACTGATCGCGAGGCGTCGGGATAAGGCCTGGCTGCCAGAAGACATGGTCTAGCTCGATAACAGGAAGGCCAGTGATCTCGCCCGAGTACGCAGCTAGAGTCGACTTGCGAGCCGAGTCATCGCCGGTCAAGTCTGTGCCTGACCGGCCATAGTCAACCGACTTGACCCGTTTCTGCCGCGGGGTCCAATACCATCTCGTTATAACGTTATTCCTGCCGGTTATGACGGAAGGCTCCACGCCAACGCGTTCCATCAAATTCTTGTTGGCCAGAGCGCGGCTCGGATCCGGAGCTTATTGACAGGACGGGACTTACGAGAAACAAAATCACTCAGTGACGAGCTAGACAAATCCTTGAGGGGTGGCGAATCCGGCCGTGTCCGAGTGCGATGCGGATCCGTCCTAGGCGGTCGCCCACCCGCCGCGACACTTTAGACGCAACCGGTCTAGCCAAGTCGCGGCGGCGATGTCATTCCTCGCAAGGCAGATAGAAGCTCCTCATGCGGCCTCGACTCCATCTGGACCCACCGAATCACTCGGACTTCCCGGGCTTATAACCCCCAGGAATAACGTTATAACGAGAAGTGATTAGACAGGATGATTGAGTGGGTCTAGTTTTGCGCCACACCCAATAGATTTTAGCTGCTCCCGGAGGCGCAAATGTCATCCCGCTGGCTCCAAGTCCACCTCGTCCGCCCGATTCAGCCCGTTCTTCGGTGGAAGTGGGCACGTCCAAACGCCACCGTTCTTGTTCTATTTCTTGTCCTGCCTGTGACCGCGATGGCACAGGGTTCACCGTTCGACACCGGCTTCAACGCCATCCAAGCCCTCTTTACCGGCACTATTGCGAAGGTGGCAAGTCTAGTCGCCATCGTCATCGGCGGCTATGGCTTCGCCCACGGCGAACCCGGCGCGAAAAAGGCGCTGGCCGGCGTTGCCGCCGGCACGGGCATTGCCGTTCTCGCCGTAAACGTCCTGGGTTGGCTCTGGGGCGTGTAAAGCCCTTCCCGGCCATCTTTCACTCATCGTTAGACGAGGGACATATGCCAGAGCAACCACGGCAGAAGCACCGCACAAATCGAGTTTTCAAGAGCCTGCATAAGCCGCTCACCTACCTGGGAGTGGAACGCACACTGTTCTACTTGGTCTGCGTCGGCGCGGTGGGAGCCTTCAATCTCTTCAATTCCATACTCGCCGGCGTCGCCGTCTTCATTGGCGGTTTCGCCTTCGGGCACTGGGTAACGAACAGCGACCCTGCGTTCCTCCGAATCCTCGCTAAATCCGAACGCTACAAGCTGCGCTACGACGCGGCCAAGCAGCAAGTCCCCCATGTGGAGGTCGTCTGATGCTGCGTCTCAATAAAGTCATCAAGCCGTGGAAAGAGAGTGCGTCCCTCAACGACCATATCAACCTGTACGGCTTCTGGAACGAGACGGCCTTTCTTACCAAGAGTGGCGATCTAGGCATGGTTCTCAGTATTCCCGGCGTGGACTACGAAAGTCTGGACCGCTCGGAGCAGGAGTACGCGGTGAAGCGGTTGGAGGCGGCGCTGAAAGCCTTTGGCCCGGGCTTCCATATTTACCAATATCTCTTCAAGTCGAATCGCCCTGACATACCCTTCGCGAAATATGACGACCCGATTGTGGAAGCGACGATCGATCAGCGCCGGAAGTTCTTTGAAGCCAAGCGTGACCACCTTTATCAGGTGGAGATCTTCTACTGCATTTTGCTCGAAGGCACCAGATCAAAGACCGGCGTGGGCGCGGCCATCGCTCGACTCCTAAGCGATCCCCCGGGCGCGGTGGGCGAACTAAAGGTGCAGTTCGCCAATGACAGCATGAAGACGCTGTTGCGTAGTCATATCGAGCACGATCTTCGACGGCTCGACCAGCGCGTGCAGGCATTCGCTCGGCAGCTTGCGGATTTCATGCAAATCGAGATCTTGCATCAGCAGGGACAGTTCACGTTCTTTCGCCGGTTGCTGAATTACGACGATTGGCGGGTTGCGGGCAGGCCGCAGTCCACGCAGTTTCTCGACTATCAAGTTGTCAACTCCAACATCGAAGCCGAACGCGACCATCTGCGGATCGGCGATCACATTGTCCGTGTGTTGACGATGAAAGAGGCCGTCGCCGAAACACGGCCCCTCGTGCTCGATGTGCTGCTGAAGATACCGGCCAACTTCTATGTCGTCACGGAGTGGACACCACTCCCCGCCGACAAAGCGCGCAAGGAAGTCAACAAGCGTCGCCGCCACTTCAATATGTCGAAGACCGGTTTTGTCTCTCAGATAAGCAATGATGCCACCAAGACAAACCCGCGCGATGTGCTGGTAGATGAGTCCAAGCAGGCCGACATTGAAAACCTCGGCGATTGCCTGCGCGCCCTCGGCGACGGCCAATCGCTCGGCGATTTCTCGCTCACGATTGTGCTGTACGGCCGTTCAAAAACCGAACTGGAGAAGCTCGGGGCCGAGTTCACTGGCCTCTTCACCAATGCGGATGGCAATCTTTTTGTGGAAACCTACAACCAGCTGAACGCTTATTTTGCCACTGTGCCCGGCAACTATGCGCTTAACCTCCGCAAGCTGTATCTGCTGAACACCAATTACGCCGATTTGTCTTTTCTGTTTACGATCCTCCCCGGCGAGAAGACGAACGCGCATCTTGGCACCGAATACCTGGCGGTGCTCGAAACCGACAACAGCACACCCTACTATCTCAACCTGCATACCGGCGACGTTGCCCACACCCTGATTCTCGGGATGAGCGGGGCTGGTAAATCGTATTTTTGTAATTTCTTGCTTCAAAACGCTCAGAAGTACGCTCCCCTGACCTTCATTTTCGATATCGGCGGCAGCTTCCAGTCGCTTACGACCATCTTCGGCGGCTCCTACCTTAGTGTCGGCCAGGAGGCGCGAGACTTCACCATCAATCCATTCTCACTGCCGCAAAACAAAGAGAATATGCAGTTTCTGTTCAGCTTCTTCCGCGTGCTGATTGAGGGTAACGAACAGCGTTACCGGCTCGACTTTAAAGAAGAACGCCGGTTGTGGGATGCCATCGAGCGCATCTACGTGCTGGAGCCGAACCAGCGCACCATTTCGAACTTTACCAACATCGTTGGCGAGTTGAAAGAACGCCTACACCGCTGGAGGCGTGGCGGACAGTACGGTTTTCTCTTCGACAACGCCGCCGATTCGCTTTCGTTCTCCCGCTTTCAGACCTTCAACTTTCACGGCTGGAACGATGCGCCCGCAGTTTTGGAACCGCTGCTGTTTTACGTTTTGCACCGCGCGTCCAATGAAATTACAGATGCCAACAAGCTCGCCACCTTCAAGATCTTCCTGCTCGATGAGGCCTGGCTCTTCATCAAGAACGAGACAATTCGCAATTACGTAGTGCAGGCGCAGAAGACCTGGCGCAAGCACTACGCCGCGATGATCCTGGCGACGCAATCCATTAAAGAGCTTGAAGAGTCGGGGATGCTGGCAATTGTGGCCGAAAGCTGCCCCACAAAAATCTTCCTGGCCAACCCGGACATGAACCGCGAAGTGTACCGGGCAGCGTTTCATCTGAATGACACCGAGCTTGATCTTATCGACGGTCTGATTCCGCCCGGTCAGATGCTGATTCGCAAGGCACAGAGCTCTAAGAAAGTGCATTTGAATGTCGATTCGGTCTCGCACTGGATGGCGACCAATAACGCCCGCGACAACCTCAAAAAACGGGAATATTTCGAGCGCCACGGTTTCGCCGATGGCCTTCGGCGTCTGGCGGAACAGTATCCATTCCAGCCGCGTGCGCTGGCCCTACCAACCACCAACACCAACCCATAAGGAGGCAGGTATGCGATCCCTGAGGTTCATCGTCGATTTTGTTTTGGTTGTTTCTTCCGTCGGTGTCGTGGCGCAGGACTCCGCGCGCACGGTGCAGTATCACGCGCAGGACATCGTTGCGATCCGCGCCAAGCTCAAATACACCACCCTAATCGAGTTGCCCACCACCGAGAAGATCATGGAAGCCGCCACCGGCGATAAGGACTTCTGGATCGTGGATGTAGTTGGCAACTTTTGCTTTGTGCATCCGGCGAAACAAGGCATCAGCTCTAACTTGAATCTCATTACGGACAAGGGAAATATTTACAGCTTTACGCTCCAGGACATCTCTGGGGCTCCCACCAGCCCCGATCTGAAGGTGATCGTCGAACCGGCCGATCGTTCCGCGATTGTGGCTGCGAGCGGCCCGCCGCAGTTCGTGCCGGTCGCGCAACTGGAACAATCGCGGCAGCAGCTTGCCGCCCTTCAATCGCACGTTGAGCAGGCGGTGGACGAATACAAAAGCGCCTATCCGACGCAGCTCAAGTTCGACTACGTCTACAAGGCGAACGAATCGCCCTTCGATATCCAATCGATCTACCACGACGACAAATTCACTTACATCCGGACCAATGCGCCGGAAAAGTTCAGCGTCTATGAAATGAAGGACGGTAAGCCCAACCTCGTTACCTATGACCTCCGGGAAGGGACCTACATCATCCCGAAAATCATAGACGACGGATATGTGGAGCTGGGTAAAAAACGGATGAGTTTCACGCGGAAGGGATAACGGTCATGACCGACAACGACTTTACTTCTCACACCGAGGCCCGCACGGGCCCACACGCAGAGCCGCAAGCCGAACCAAGGTTGCGCCGCAACCTGGCACTGCCAAAAGGCGTCTTTGAGAAAAACCTCAAGACCTTCCTTTATCTCGGTGCGGCATTGCTGGTGGTTCTGGCGGCACTGTTCAGTTCATCCGGCAACACCAAGAAGACGCTTGCAGGACAGGGCGCGGTCAAAGGGCAACCCCCGCAACCAGCCTTGCAGGACAACACCGACAGCAACGTGCAGGAGTTGAAGAACCAGCTTCAGGCCGAACGCCAGAAAGAACAGCAGGCAACCTTGGCCGCTGCTGCGATGGCAGATCCGGCGCTTGTCTCTGCGACGCCCCCGCAGCAGGCCGCCGCCGCGGCCTACGGCCCCAACGGCGTTGCCGTACCCTGTGTTCCGGGCCGGCCCTGCCCACAACTGCAACAGGGCAACCAGCAGACACAACCTACTCCGCTACAGCAGCAGGCGGAACTGATCGCCGCGAAAGAACGCGAACGGGCGAACGATGCCCGTTTCGCTTCCAACCTCGTTTACTCCCGCTCCGCCGAACAGCCGCAACAACCGCCGCAGCAAGATCAGATCGCGTCGGCCCAGTATGACCACACCAAACAGCAGACAAACCGTAGTCCCGTTGCCCCGGAAGTCGAAGCAAAACAGGAGGAAACGTCCGCAGGCTACAAGCGTCCGCCGGAAGCCAATGTCGATTCGGCCACAGGCCAGCCTTATCTCATCTACGAGGGCTCGGTTCTCGACACCGTTCTCATGAATCGTTTAGATGGCGACGCCGTGGGGCCGGTCAAGGTCCTTGTCTCAAATCCGCTGTATTCCCACGATCATCAACACGTCATCATTCCCGACGGCACGGTTGTTCTCGGTGAGGCCAAGAAGATTGGCGCAACGGGCTTCGGACAACAACGGCGCATGGCCGTCGTTTTTCACCGCCTGATCATGCCGGACGGTTACTCCGTCGATCTCGACCAGTTCCACGGCCTCGACCAGATCGGCGAGGCAGGGCTGAAAGATAAGGTCAACAACCATTACCTTCAGATCTTTGGCACCTCGATCGCCTTGGGCGTGATTGCCGGAGCGGGCGAAGTCACGCAGGGTGGCGGCACGATTACCACCAGCGGTTCCCAGGCGTTCACCAACGGGACCGCAGCCAGTGTTTCGCAGTCTGCGACCACCATCCTTGATCGCTTCATGCAGATACCGCCCACCATCACGATTCGGGAGGGCCACCGCGTGAAAGTGTACTTCACGCAGGACTTGCTTCTTCCTGCGTACTCCAACCACACCATTCCACCAACGTTTTAAGGAGGTTTTCGACGCGACCAGCTGCCCTGTCCCTCTTACTCCTGTCGGCTGTCGCGGCAAAGAAAGAGCGCCGCTAAACCATCAACCACAACGAATCAACAGCCCTAAACGAAAGGACAAACAATGAAGAAAATAATCGTTACCGCACTGGCCATCGGACTTGCCGCAGCATTGCAACCTGCGGCCCAGGCGCAATTCGGCTCGGGTATCGTCTACGATCCTACGCAGTCGGTCCACGCCATCACCCAGATCGAACACGAAGAACAATCCATCTCCAACCAATTCCAGCAGATCGAGCAGGGCCAACAAATCTTCACCAACACCGTCAAGATCGCGACGACGGCTCTCCAGGCGTACAACCTCGCCAAACAGCAATACCAACTCGTGCATCAGATGGTCCTTGCCCCGTCCATGCTCTATCAGCGGTTTCTGTCTCCCACGACCGACCTGAGGATGCTGCAACAAATCTCGAACACCTACGGCAACTCGATGGGGTGGCTCAATTCGGCCAATACCGGAAACGGGGCCGCAGCCTCCTACCAGCAGGTCAGCGTGCCCAAAACCACCAACATAATTCCCGGCTACGGCAGCGCTAGTGTTGCCGGGCAGCTGCAGATTGCCGCGCAGGGAGCCACCGTTGACATTACCGACTCCGTAATGACCAACAACCTGCAAATGCTCGGGACCATCCGCGCCAATCAGAGCGCGAGGCAAACGGACCTCACCAACCTGGAGGCCACGACCCAAAGCCAGGACGCCTCCGAGCAGACCATCATGGCTACACTGCAGCGCATCAATCAAGCCTTGCTGTTGCAACTCCGTACCCAACAGGACGCAAACCAGATCAACGCCAACCTTGCCCTGCAGCAGATCGTTGCCCAGAAGCAGCAGCAGGACGCGATGAAGTCGGCATTCCGCGACTCCTCGGGATACGAAAGCTACTACAACGCCAACATCGCCACAACCAGCAGCGGAGCGGCCAAGCTCCTCACCCAAGCGTACTGAGTCGGAGCAAACACAGAGGGCATGAAATATGGGTGGTCTTTTCGAGTACATCGCTCAAGGGTGCCAGTCGCTTGCAGCTACGGCGGCACCCACCATTACCGTGATGGGAATTCACATCGTCATCGCCCTTGCCACCATCATGATGGTTTGGTTCGGTGTGCAGGAAGCACTGGCATCGGCGCACGGAGCGGGCGGATTCAGCATGGGGCGGTTCCTCAATCTCTTCATGCTGCTCACCTTCGCCTATGCGATGGTGAACTACTATGACAGCTCCATCCCTGGACTCGGCTTCTCCATCAAGAGCTTCATCGACGGCGGCACCACCAATCTGGTGAGCCTCATTGGGTCGGATGGTTCCACAACCATGCTGAGCGAGATCCACGCGGCATCCTCGAAAGCTGGGCCCTCGCTGCTGACCACGGTTATGTCTCCCTACTACGCCATTGTGTACTTTGTCGTGCAGTTTCTCTTAGCCCTACTGGCCGCAATCGTCTCCGCCATCCTGGCCTACGGAGCCATTGCGGCGACGATCATCGGATTACTTGGGCCGATCTTTATCCCGTTTCTTGTCTTCGACAAGCTCAATTGGTTGTTCTGGGGATGGCTCAAAGCCTATCTGGCTTTCAGCTTTTACAAAGTCATCGCCGCAGCCACGATGAATGTTCTGGCTCATGTTCTGACCAACTTTTATATCCAGCTTGGCCAGAGCGTGTCCGACCCTTCAACCATGGTTCAGACGTTGCCGCTTCTTGTTCTTCTCGTCCTGGTCAACGTCTACATTCTCTTCAAAATTCCCACCATGACCCAGAGCTTATTCAGCGGCGGCACTGGTGGACACGGCGAGGGCTTCGGCGCGGCGATATTAGCGATAAGGACCCTGATGTAAACCCCCAAGAGAAACGAGGTCGACAGATGAACGCGAAGGAAGAAACCATGACCGTCGAAACGAACAACACCCCGGACATTACCCGTGCCGCGGAACGCTACTTGGAACAATACGGCGATCCGCTAGTGATGAACACCTATCTTAAGGTGACGATTCTTGTGCTCGCCGCCATCTGTTTCGCTCTAGCGCTGCTGACTTTCAAGAGCCAAACAGCGCTGGCCAACATGCACCCCATGATTGTGCGGATTAACGATGTGGGCCACGCGGAAGCGATTGACTATCGCAACTTCCAATACCGCCCGCAGGAAGCGGAGAACAAGTATTACCTCACCCGCTGGGCGGAGCTGTATTTCACCCGCAACCGTTTCACGATCGAACGCGATCAAACGCAGTCGCTTTACTTCCTCAATAGCGACGTGCAACGCGCCGTAATCGACCGGGAACGCAAGGACCATATCATCCAGAACTACGTCAAAGACAGCACCCTGCCATATGTCGATGTCGAGATCAAGAACGTCATCCTTGATGATCTGCGGCAGTCCCCGTATTCGGCGCGTATCGAGTTCGAGAAGGTGTACAGCAATCCGGAGGATCACACCGAACTCAAGCGGGAGCGATGGACAGCCAGCGTTACCTATGTCTTCCGCGAAAGCGTGAAAAACAATGAGCTGGCCGTGAACCCTCTCGGTCTGACCGTCGTGCGCTTCCGGGCCGACCAGGCGTTCAGCTGAGGATTAAGGAATCCTCGCTCCTCGCAGAGGCTTATTTATGTCACTTCTTGCTGCCAACCCGGCTGACTGTCACCACCTGTCCCCCTGCCTTGTGGAGCGGGCTATCGCGGGCCTTTCCTCGCGCCACGACGGTGGCGAACTACATCGTTCTTGCGGACATGCCGATTTGAATCGCACTGCGATTCGAGCGAACTTCCGTAGCCAATGTGCAGATGAAAACCTTGCTCTGGCGCGTGGATGCCGTTATGGATCCCGTCTTTTGCTCGGTCCCCTCTTCGGTGCTTTTCCTGGGCCCGGCGGCACTCGATCTTGTGCGTCGCATTCCGCGCCCCTTCGGGGGCTCGGTTCCTTCCAAACAGGTTTCGAAACCACGGCAAGAACCCCCACGCAAACTTCGTTCGGGCCACTCCCAGGAAGCAGACCCTCGACCTTGAGAGCCGGGCCCACTCGCTTGGCTCTACCCAGTGTGACCCGATCAACAACGGGAAATTCAACAAAAGGAGACACTGTTATGTACCAGAACAAAGTAACCCTCATCGGATTCCTCGGCGGCAACCCGGAAGTCCACACCTACGACAATCGCAGCTTCACCACTCTCTCGCTGGCAACCAAGTCCTCCTATAAGAAGGATGACAACTACATCTCGCACACCGAATGGCATCGTTGCGTTGTCTTCGGCAAGCTCTCAGAGTTCGCCAAGACGCTGGTCAAGGGCGCGCATATCCAGGTGGAAGGCGAGCTGCGCAGCCGGGAATACACGAGCAAGAAGACGGAATCGAAGCAGCGCGTTTGGGAAATTCGGGTGGCCTCGATCCTGAAGCTGGACCGCGCTGAGAAGGCTGCCGCGGAAGACCAAGAGCACGACGAATTGTCCCAAGAGCAAGCGGTCGCATAGGCCCTTCTTTTTCACTCTCGGAAGCCCGGCTGCCGGCTGGGCTTCCATGGCTTTGAGGTTCCTCTAATGAGTTTCGAATTGATCCTGCCATTCCTTCGGCCCATCGAGCCCCTGCTGCTCGACGAAAGCGTTAGCGAGATCATGGGCAATCCCGATGCCTCGTGGTTTTACGAACGCGATGGAATATTGTGTCAGGAACCGAACATTTTCTTCGACCCCGGCAGACTCCGCACTGGCCTTGAAGTCATTGCCAATCAACTCGGCAAGAAGCTCGATGAAGACAACCCCTTACTGGACGCGCATCTCCCGGATGGAAGCCGCCTTGCGGCGGTGATCCCACCCGTCGTAAGTCCGGCTCCGTCACTGACGATCAGAAAGTTCACCAGCCGCCATTACACAGTCGATGACCTCATTGCTCGCGGCACACTGACGCGGCCTCTTGCGGATTTCTTAGCCGAACAGATTCGCGGCGGAAAGACGCTGCTTATCAGTGGTGGGACCGGGACCGGCAAGACCACGCTTCTGCGGATACTGGCTGACTTCATTCCCGACCAGGAGCGCCTCGTCGTCATCGAGGACACCTCCGAACTTCAGATTCGGAAGCCAAACATCGTAGCCGCCGAATGCCAGACCGATACGTTCAAGGCCAACATCTCGTTCGATAAGCTTCTAAAGTCCGCTCTCCGCTGGCGACCCGACCGGATCATCATGGGCGAAGTGCGTGGCATCGAGGCGCGCACGCTGCTCGATTCTTTCAACACCGGCCACGCCGGATCGCTCGCCACGATTCACGCCAACTCGGCAGCCAAAGCCCTCACGCGCTTCGCCAATCTGGTGATGCGCGACCACGCCCAAACCACCTTCTCCGATACCGAAGCAGAGATCGGAGAAGCGGTTGATTTTGTCGTGCATGTCGAGCGGCAGCCGGGCCGCCGCATCCTCCGCGAAGTGCTGGCGCTTCGCGGCTACGACCGCGATGCCAAACGCTTTTTGATCGAACCGGTATTCGAGGTGAAACATGCCACACCATAGCACTGGAAATGGAACCAGTACCGCCGCTGACTTCCTCAGCCGTTGCTTCGCTCCCGATGAAACGATTGCCCTGCTCATCCGGAGAGAATCTCCTAACAGGACCCTTCAGCGAATTGCGTCGTTGGAACAGGCGCTTGCGCCTCGTTACCTCGGCTGGCTCGCCCACGAAAACTCTATCGGAGCGAACATCTATGTGTCTGCCAATCCGCTTCGCCCTGCCAGCCGCAAACGCACCAAAGGGTGCATCGCCGCGATCCGGCATCTCTATCTGGATTTAGATCATGACGGAGAGGCCCGCCTCAGTTCGCTCCGGGCCTCGGATGCGGTTCCCCCGCCGAATGCCGTGGTATCGACATCGCTCCGCAAGTACCAGATCCTTTGGCGAGTGGACGGCTTCACTCTCGAACAGCAGGAAAGCGCTCTGAAACTGCTTGCCATTACCTTTGGCGGTGATCGTGCCTGCACGGACTGCAACCGGCTGCTCCGCCTGCCCGGCTTCCTCAATTGCAAGTACGATCCTGCCTGTCCCGTCACGGTCGAATACCCCGGCGATTCCACTTGGAATTCCGATGACTTTCGCCTGGATATTTTAGCGGCGGATGCCATCCTTCCCTACCGTTCAATCACGCCACGCACTCATCCCGCGAACCAAACCAATTCCGAACACGATTGGGGCTGGGTTCTGCATCAACTTGCCCGTGGAAAGGACGCCGCAAAGCTCACGCGAAAGCTGGCTTCGCGCCGTTCCGATAAGCCCAATCCTCTTTACTACGCTCAGCGGACCGTTGACGTGGCATCGGCCAGGCTTTGGCTCATCGAAGGCGTTCCGATGCATGACGTTGTCACGATGCTCGAATTCCGCCGCCGCTTCGAGATCCCCGCTGCACTTTGCTCCGCTCGTGCGCGGGAGATTGCGCTGACGGCGCAGCGGATGATCACCCGGAGAAAGATTGCCTGATCGAGCAACTCGCTGGAAAGCTGGCTGCTTCCGCAGGAAGGAAATAAACAATGGCAATGACAGAGTGGGGACGCAAGGAAACGGTTATCTGGCCACCGCACAGCCCGATTTACACGTATGGAGCGGTATTCATGACGGTCGTTCTTACCGGACTTTTTCTTTACTGTTGGTTCAGCTTCGGCAACAGCCCACTCCAGCGTTTCTATATGCCAACCTACATCCGGTCGAGTGTCGCGGGAGCAATCGGAACCAGCCGCAGGGACAACTACCGGATGCTCATCTTGGCCGCTCGCGGAATTCCGCCGCGTCTGGCGACCAACGCCGATGTGACAGACGGCAAGACGTCGGAACCAGGCGGCAAACCCATCCCGCTTGCCCTCTCGCAGCCCGCCTTGCGGCGCGGCTATGTTCTCCTTTACCTGGGACCGGAGCAGAGCTATATCGACGCGCCCTTGAGTGCCTACCTCAGGAGTGCGGTTTACGGTGGCGATAGCCTTTTCGACCTCTATAAGCTCCCGCTGCTTTTCGGTTTGGCATCACTGCTCATCCTGCTGCCGTTTTCTACCGCCAAAGACGTTCGACGGCGCAAGGAATTGAGATACGGACGGCGACTGAAAGGTCCCGAGATGATGACGCCGAGGGAGTTCAACAGCAGGGTTGGAGGAGATGGCATAGGCATAAAAACCGATGGGATGAAGGCGATGCTCCGCATACCAGGGCGGGCGGAGGCACAGCACATGCAGATCATCGGAGATACTGGCGCGGGCAAGACCTTGATCATGCTCCAGATCCTTCGGCAGATAAAACATCGTGGCGATTCAGCCATCGTCTACGACCCTGCCCGGGAGTTCGTAAAGCGGTTTTACGATCCTAGGAATGGCGACGTGATCCTGAATCCACTCGATAAGCGGTGCCCGTATTGGGGGCCCGCGGAAGAACTCCGCCGCCGCTCCGAGGCAAAGGCGCTGGCAGTGTCTCTTTTTCAGCCGTCGCAGGACAAGAAGGGTGAGTTTTTCATCGAGTCCCCGCAAAAGATCTTTGCCTACCTGATGGCCTATGGCCCCACACCAGAGGAGTTAGTGAAGTGGATGTCAGACCCGCTGGAGATCGACCGAAGGCTGAAAGGAACGGAACATGCCTACCTGATCAACCCCAAGGCGGAGCATCAGCGCAGCAGTGTTCTTGGCTCGCTTGGATTGGTCGCCGACAGTCTACGTCTTCTCCCGAAGAAGGGCGAGGGGAATGGCGAGTGGTCGGCCACGGATTGGGCCGAGACGCGACAGGGCTGGATCTTCATCACTTCGCTCGCCGCTGAACGGGAAGCCCTTCGGCCCCTCCAAAGTCTGTGGATCGACTTGCTCGTCTTGCGTCTCCTAAATGAGCCGAAGGAGGGCCAGAAGCGGGCATGGTTCGTGATCGACGAGTTGGCAAGTTTGCAGAAGCTCCCCCAGCTCCATACCGCCATTACGGAAAATCGAAAGAGCAAGAATCCGGTGATTCTGGGCTTCCAGGGTAAGGGCCAACTGGAATACCTTTACGGCCACCTGGCTGAGGTCATGCTATCCCAACCGGCAACCAGCATTTGGCTGAAGACGAAGGAGCCGACCGCTGGCGAGTGGGTCAGCAAGTTCATTGGCAAGGTCGAGATCGAACGGCTACGCGAGAGCCACTTCGACGGCTCCCGCGCCGGGCGAAACTTCGCGCTGGACCGGCAGATTGAGCCGCTGGTAATGGAGTCCGAAATCTCCGGGCTCAAGGATCTCGACGCCTATATGAAGTACGAGAACTTTGTGACGCGCTTCTCCTTCCCCTACTTCGATATGCCGGTTGTCGCCAGTGATTTCGATCTCCGCGATACGCCCGATGACACGCTCCCCTACGATCCCAAAAACATCGTAGCGGCTAAGCCCCAGGTGCGCCCAGTCGAACTGAGGCAGGAACGAAATGCGCCCATACTGCCACAGCAAGAATCGCCACGGACAGCGACCGAAATACCGCAGCAGGAGAACGACCTTGAGAGGAACGTCAATGCCCAACTAAGCCTCAATCTCGGGGATAGCAACTGCCCTGCTCACCCTTTCGAAAGCACTCCAGCTGGCCGGGCACAGATCTACCACCTTGAGACACTCAGACGGATTGGTTACCACCAGAGAAGCGAACCAAACACTACGGAATGAACTCGTTGCGCGGGGGTCGAATCGAGTGTGGCGGCGCTGGGCTCCAAAACCCCAGTCCGGAGAGGCTTTCGGGACGACGGACTTTCCCGACTTTATTTGATCCCTCGTGAAACTTTCTAGAACGGGAGGGATTCTAAGATCACAACACTTGTCATTTAAGACCCAGCTTCATGGACGAAAAGCACCTGATGTCCGGGAACGGGTTGACCTCAGTCTCTGAGAAGCACTCAGCACCAGAAGAATCTCGCGTGAGGATTCGTGTCCCAACCCGGCTGGCACTTACTGTCGCCATTGCTCTGGCAGTTCTAACTACCTGCTCGTACTACGTCTTCAGCCTGCGCCGCCGAGTGGTGACTCCGACCGGCATCGTTGCCTTCGACATTGATTCCGCGGACGCACAGCTCTCGGCAGATCCCCAGGTCCTGCTTGCTGTTGCAGACCGCTTCTATTTCCTAAATAACGGACCAGCAGCAACCCCGCTCTACGCCAGAGCCGAGAAGCTGTTCTCGGAGCGGGGCGATACGCGGAACGAACTTCACGCCAGGGTGGGCCGCGTCAGATCAGACGCCGAAACTATGTCGTTTGTCGACCTTTCGCGTTTCTTGAACGAAGAGCTACAGAATCCCGTCGTGCAAGCTGACAAGAAACTGCAGCTTTGGTGCCTGATCGCGAAGGGCTACACCGATATCGAGATTGACTATCGAGCTGCGAAACGAGATTGGTTGGAGGCCCGGGAGATTGCGAACGCATTGGGTGAGAGTCAATGGGGAACTCGGGCTTCCGGGGAATTAGGGCTGGTCGCCTTCCTTGAGGGAAATCCCGGACGCGCTGCGCGACTGCTAGGGAGCGCCTTGCTCTCGACGATGGCCAGCGGCGACACAGGCGGTCAGATCAGGTTCCTGGAATTGATAGGTAGAGGCTTCGAAGAGGTGAATCGTCATACTGAGGCATTGAGATTTTTTGAGCGAGCAATCAGACTGGCTGATGCGGAAAAAGACTGCGGTCTGCCTTTCATGGCGTATGAAGGAAAAGCACGAGCGCTGGTGGCCTTGGGCAAACCCGATGAGGCAAAGAGGGTGCTTGAGGACGCACTCGGCAAAGCCCGATCACAACAGAAGCGAGGTCACGAGGCGGAGGTGTTGATCTTGCTTGGAAAGCTGGCTTCGCAAGCCGGAGACAGAAACGAGGCCATCGCCGATTTGGAATCTGCCGGACAATTCGCTAAACGGGTGCAATTCTTCCGAATGGAAGCCGACGCCATGTTCGAATTGGCGACCATGTATCGCGATGCTGGAGATCTCGCCACAGCGGAACTACGTGCTACCGATGGCCTCGCCGCAAGCCAGCGTGTTGGCGATCGCTATTATGTGCCTCGCAACCTGACCATTCTTGCCGATTTGAAGGCGCGCCGCGGTCGCTTTACCGAAGCCAACGCCCTCTATGAACAAGCTGAAGACGTGATTGAGGGCCTGCTCATCAGCGTGAATGAACCGTACTGGAACAGTTCAGTGGCTGCTTCGATGAGTCAAACGTATTTGCAGCATTTTGAACTCGTCAGAAAGAGCGGCGATGTGCCGGGCTCCTTCCGAGTCTTGGAACGAGTACGCGGACGAACTTTGGCTTGGGCCCTCGAAGACCGGAAGGTACTTCCCGCGGAGGAATCTGGACAAACAGCATCGCTTGAAAGCGATCTTGCGGGTCTACAAGTGCAGTTAATGCAAACCAACAGTGCCGATGAACGCGAGCGACTCTTGGACGAGTTGGTCGAGGACGAGCGGCGTCTTGGACTGGCCTGGACGAAGGGAGACGCCTCAAGCGGTGGCCTGCCAGCGCAACCTGCGCCACTAGCGAAAGTGCAGGAAGACCTGAAACCAGACGAAGTGCTTCTGGAGTACGTGCTTGACGACCCGACTTCCTTCTGTGTGGTGGTTTCGAGAAACGGAGCGTACGTCCGAGCGCTGCCCGCCGGGGGCAAGGACATCGAGAAATTAAGCCAGCAGTTGGTCGCCGAAATCCGCGCCAAGGGCGCCGGTGCTGAACTTTCAAAACGACTCTACGCGGTACTCGTGAAACCCCTCCCGGAAGCAGCCACAGCGACACGATTCATCATCGCACCAGATGGCGTATTGAACCTGCTGCCGTTTGAAGTTCTTCGTGATAGCCAAGGCGAGTACCTCCTAAAATCTCGCGTCATAAGCAACGTGCCTTCCGGTACGATCTTAGACCGGCTTCGCCGCACAGAGAATCAGCAATTGGCCCCCAGACCCCTGCTGGCCTTGGGCGATGTCGCCTACGAAAATCAAGGGGCCGCAGGAGGTAAAATTCCCACTCCGGCTTCGGTTCGTGAGCGAATTGAGCGCGGCATTGCGGATCTGTCGGGGATAGGGCTTTATGACCTTCCGCAGACGCGAGCGGAAGTTGAGGAAATCGGTAAAATCGTTGGGTCAGACGCGGTAATCCTGGTCGGCAAGGACGCCACGGAAACTGCATTCAAGAAGGAGCCACTCGATCAGTTTCGCATCTTGCATTTGGCTGTCCATGGATTCGCGGACACGCAGTACCCGGAACGGTCAGCACTGGTATTAGGCACCGATCCAAAATCGAGTGACGACGGGTTGTTGCAAGCGCGGGAGATCATGAGGCTGCGTTTGAACGCCGAACTGACGACTCTTTCTGCTTGCGATAGCGGGGTCGGCAAGCTGCAGGGACAGGAAGGCATCAGCAACCTGGTAGAAGCGTTTCTGGTCGCTGGGTCAAAGTCGGTGGTAGCGAGCCTGTGGAACGCAGACGACACCTCCGCCAGTGCATTGATGGAACAGTTTTACCAGCGCCTGGCTCGGGGTGAGGATACGAGTTCGGCTCTGCGAAACGCGAAGCTTGACCTGCTGGCAAAATACGGTGACCAAATGAGCCCATTCTACTGGGCGGCATTCATAGCCGTAGGCGAGACCTCCACACCGATCGGTATAAGGCAACAATGAGTCTGACTCTCGACGAACGCACGAAGATTTTAGACAGAGTCTGCCGCTTGGTGGAGACCAAACATTTCAATCCGGGCATGAATGGAGTGGATTGGAATGCTTTGGCTCGGAGCCGGAGGGATCAGATTCTGGCTTGCACCGAACCAGAAACGTTCGAGAGCGAAGTCCACAGAACCGTTTCCGAGCTTAAGACCAGCCACACCGGCTTCCGACATGGCGGAATGCGAAATATACCCGCTCGGCACGCCATCAACGCAACCATGCAGCGCATTGCCGTTAACGGGAGTGAACGCTGGATGTTTCAGGATGTGCATCAAGGTGGTCCGGCCTACTGTGCGGGGATACGCCCTGGGGATCTGTTACTCGGCAACGGCGACCGCGAGATGCGACCGCCAGAGGATCTGACGTTTTCGGTTGGCGAGTCGGCGAGTCTGCGAATCGAGAAACTCCATGGAGGACAGCAGACGGTCAAAGTCCAATTGCCGATGCCCAAATCCAAAAAACATCCTGTCAGCACGCCCAAGGCGGTACGCACTGAGAGGTTGAGCTACGAAATGGGGCTGCTCAAAGTCGCCATGTTTCCTGGCGCAGTAGGGATCGACGTCGCCAAGGACATTGATTCTGGAATCGCATCTTTGGAGGGCTGTAGCCGCCTCATCGTGGACCTGCGCGGAAACACAGGCGGCGGTATCGGCGGACTACGCCTCATGAGCTATTTGACACCAGGGAAACTGGAGGTTGGCTACAGCCTCACCCGAAAGCGCCGCGAGCGTGGCTATCGGAGAGAGGAGTTGACCCGTTTCGGGCGAATCCCTTCTCACAAAGCGACTCTGTTTTGGCTAGCAGCACGGTATGCGTTCGTGGACAAATCGATCCTCGTAGTCACTGAGGGCCTCGGCGAACGGCACTTTCATGGCCGGGTTGTCCTCCTCGTCAACGAACATACCGCCAGCGCCGGCGAAATGGTCGCTGCATTCGCGGAAGAGAATCATCTGGCAACAATAGTGGGAGCCAAAACCCCAGGCCGGTTGCTGAGTGGCAGTGCATTTAAGGTGGGGCACGGCTACATTCTCGGATTACCTGTGGCTGGCTATTTGACGTGGCAAGGAAGGATGCTGGAAAACAACGGCATTGTCCCCACTGCTTCCGCTGACGTTTCGCGAGACGCTTTGCGAGAAGGTAAAGACATGCAACTGGAGAAGGCCGTCGAGGTGGCGAAGAATCTGTAGCCTCCACTGGTCTGCGATCACGCCCCATTGAGATGATTCGACCGCGATACATTCCGAGTGCGTGATCTTTGGAGCCAACGCGATTTGCTGCAGGCCAAAGCAAATTATGCGGTAACCAGCCTGATCCGGGTGCAAATTCAATGTTAAACGTGAACGAAACTCTTTCCGGCTCCGACATTCTCCATTTGATCGGGGTTGACGGCCGACTTGGGATTGTGTCCCATCGCCAGAGCAAGGCGATCTATTTTCTTTTGGTAACTGACGCGGCTACCGTAAATAAATTCCATCGCGCTCAAAAGCAAATCTGTCTCCAACACAAGTACGTCATTGCTCAAACGAGAAAACCGCGCCCTTCGTAATTGGAGGCAACGTGAAGACGGTTGCATCTTGCTTGCGGCTGCCATTGACCATCTGCTCCGTGCCGAGAAATGGCAGAAAGTAGGCTTTGCCCGCAGTTTTCGAATGCACCGTTACCGTGACGCCATTTTGCGGAGTTTGAATGGGGTTTACACCCCCGCGTAGTCCCGCGAAGTTTGCGAAGAAGCACTCGATGTGCCCGTCGGCAGTGCGGGCGATTGAAGTCGCCAACTGCGGCCCAGCGTCGATCATCACAGTACTCCCGCCCTTGAGCGCTCGAAGAAATGTTTGCTCCGAATCCGGGGAAGCGCTGTCGAAATCCTTCTCCAGCGCCGCGTTGTAAGTTTTTCCTGGACAAACCGGGAAGCGGATGATCTCGTTTGACCTTCCGAGTCCGGTCGCGTCCTTCCCGGTTATCACAAGCCGACTCCCTGCGGCTGCGAATGCCCGAAGCGCAGCTTTTTCATCGTCTCCGAGTACACGCACATCGGGCAGAACCAGGGTTTGCCCGCGAAACTCCGCCAATGTTCGGGGAGTCACTATCTGAGATTCAAGATGCTGCTGCATCAACAGAATCAGAATTCCTCGATAGGAAGCGATGAAATCATCGGCATAAAAGTTCCGGGTCTGTGGAGAAAAATAAACTCCAATCGGATCAACCGGCATGCGTGGCAGGTAAAAGGTCTTCTCGTGCTCCTGAATCCATGAAAATATCTTCTTGCGCGTCGGCTGATCATTCGATCCCGCCATCGAATGCCCGGGCGCGTCCCAGAAATTCGCTCCCGCCTCTAGTTCTGACATGGCCAGATTCATCATCGCTTCGCGCGCATCAACCTTTTTGTCTCCGTCCCACGAGTAGTTCAGAATCCAGGTTGCCTTGCCTTGCGCGAATGCGCGAAAAGAATGTATGCCCACTTGATAGCGGAACCAATCTAGCGGCGTGCGCGACGAAGCCATATGATCGCCGCTGCCAAACTCATATTCATGCGCAATTGCATCCACCACTGGATATAGGCTGTAAACGTCCGCCCCTACGCGAACGGCCTCTTCTTCAATTCCAGGGTAGATTTCAGGTATCGTCTTTATCTTCGGATTGACCGATTTTGCATTCTGGTCAATCTCGCGCAAGAAATCGGTAATGGTTTGAATCCGGAAATCCACCCACTGGCGAAACCCGGGATCGGAAAAATCTCCCAGTTTGAGATCATGCTTCGCGTCGAGTCCTGTCTGCTGCTTGAACGCGGCCACGGTCCCATCATCGAAACTGGCCCAGGTGTTCTCCCATCCCTCGAAGTGCGTCATCCAATAGGGAATGTCGACGTAGATGCCGTCGATTCCCGTCGCAGCAATCTGGCGCACGTGCTCCATGTAAATCTTCCGCCATTCGGCCGCATATGGACTCACCCAAACATCTTCATCGCCAGGCGCGATCCAAAACGCTGTGCCGCCGCCGAAAATTGCGGGCTCGCCTGTAATCTTCCGCTGCAGCCAGTCGGGATGGTCCTTCGCCAGCGTGTGCGCTGTTTGGTCGGCATGCGCCGTGATGCACTCCGTTCCCGCTATATAGACGAAAGCAAAATTGCCCGCGCGGTGCGCTTCCGCCGCCACATCGCGAATCGCTGTCAATTTTTCTTCGGGATGGAGAAAGCTCTCGTAGCGTCCGGGAATGTCGTTGTCGACTTCAATGCCGAACACGTCGCTCGCTTCGGCGGAGCTGACGATCTTTGCTCCGTCGCCACCCCTCAGTCCGTACGCGCCGATGCGAACATAGTGCGTCCAATTCTGGTGGGGCCAATCCTGCTTCTCGCCCGCAGGAGCAGCACTTAAAGCCAAGGCACCGAAGGATAGAAGAACAATGGCAACATAATCTTTTCGTTTCATATTTGAATTCCAGAATTTCCCTGGAAGAAACAAAGCTACGCGAACAACGCGAATCGACAGGGAATCTGAGCACAGTTCTTCAGCAGCCAAATCTCAGGGGAGTGAATGGGCCCCTGCCAACCGGGAATCAACCGAGTGGCGCCATCCGCAAAGTTTGCCGCCCGAGGTCGAATTTCGCCGGGTTCAGCAGTCATGCGTCCTCCGTGTCAGAATTCGAACCTCAATCCAAACTGGAAGAAGCGGGGTATCTGGAGAGAGGTACCGTTGACGGTATCAGTGCTAATTGTCCCGAAGAACGGATTTGCCTGATCCGAACCTCCCACCGACGAATTCGGCTGCCCAAAGCGCGGGTGATTGGTGAAGTTGAATATCTCTGCCCGCACTTCCAGCCGCATGCCTTCTTTGGGCACGAACGACTTGTAAAGGTTGAGATCCGCGTTGTGGATGCCGTCGACGCGTAAGCCGGGAAAATAGCGTGGCGCATTGCCCGGAATCTGGTCTCCTGGATCTGCAAAACAATTCGCATTGAAAAAAGAGGACACCGGAGGAAGGCCATTGCTTATCGCTGTCGCGTTCGTTTCCCAGTTCAAGGCCACGTCGCGCATGCTGGTCCCGCTCTTGAGCTGGGAACAGACAACATCGGGACGCTGGCTGCCGTTGGCCAGGCGCGCGTCGGCCATGCCGATGGCCATGGGTTGCCCCGCTTGCTGGGTGATTAGGGTTGCGATCGACCAGCCTCCCACGACCGCATCCACCGCTCGGTTCATATCGCCGCCAATCCATTGTTTGCGGCCGACGGGGAGGTCAACAATCACGGCGGCCGTGAGCCGCTGTGGCGTGTCGCTGGCGCCGATGCTATGCTCCGCAGACAGCCGGTCCAGTTGTTGCGGAAGGCCGAGACCGAGCGCTCCCACCCAGTTGTTCCGGCCTGCCGAAGAATAGTCGGTTTCCTTCGATATAGTGTAGTTACCCTCGAAGCTGACGTGGTGCGTGGTGCGCTTCTGGAAACGAATCTGCATCGCGTTGTACCAGGAATTCGCGCTCTCTAGCATCAGGCCCTCGAAGTCTTCTGCGAATTGGGGGTACTTATCCAACAGATACAACAGGGGCAGGGTCGAACCGCCGTAGTTGGAATTGGGTTCATTGAAGCAGGGATTCGAAGGGGTCGGTGCACAAGGGGTATTGAACATGGGGTAAAACGGGTTGCCGACCAGGGTCTGAAGAAAGTTGCTGACGCAGCTATCCGTCTGGCAGGCCGAGTCGGTGGGAGTTACAGCCGTCGCAATCTGCGCCAGCAAAGACGATGGTATGAAATCCCGGTTGTTTGTGCCAGACCAGGGCAGATGGGTGCTGCGGTTGGCAACGTAGTCGACGCCAACCACGATCTGGCTGGGCAGCTCTCGCTGCATTCCCAGATTCCACTGGTAAATGTCGGCGTCTCGCGCTGCGGTCGTGCCCAGATCGTTCGGGTTTTGATAGCCCCAGTTCGCAAACTGGCCGTACGCCGTACCCTGCGGACCGGTAAAGCCGCTGGGAAACGGATTTTCCAGAGTCGCCGATTGAGTGGCAAAATTGTTGTTGGTAAAAAACAGGTTGGCCGTCTTGCGGAACGCGGAGCCGGGATACTGGAAGTTTGTGGCCGGGCTCATTCCAAAATAAATGCCGACTCCGCCGCGCACCACCGTCTTTGAATCGTACGAATAGGCAAAGCCCAGCCTCGGCCCAACGTCCTTGCGGTACGTCGGAACCGTCCTCATGCTGGAAGTCGCGAACTGTGTCGTGCCGAGCACCTCTTCCGTAGAAGGAAATCCCACGCCGTTCTGCTCGAGTGTCGCCAGGGTGCTGAGCGTACCTGGCGGGGCGCTCGCCGGGACAGTGTTCAGCGGGATATGGACGCCGCTGCCGGCCGTGAAATTGCTGAATTCGAGCTGGTTGTTGCGCGAGGTGTAGGGCGAACTCCACTCGTAGCGCAGGCCGAGATTCACCGTGAGCTTCGAATTGACCTTCCAGTCATCCTGAATGTAAAACCCCGTCTCGAGCGACCGGTTGGCCACCGAGGGAGTCACGATCAGCTGAGTGGTAGCGTTGACGTTGTCGGCGTAACCGAAAGCCAAACTGGCAAGTGGGTTGCCCGCGGTATTTCCAGCTGCATCATAGTCGCTGTTCGGACTTGGAGACGTGACGTCGTCCGTGAAAGTCAACAGGCCGGTCGGGTAGTTCGGCTGCCAGAAATTATTGTAGAAAACTCTCTGTTCCCCGCCCACCTTGATCAGGTGTGATCCCCGGGAAATCACCAACTGCGACGAGTAGCTCACCAGCGTGTGGCCAAAGCTGGTGTTGATGCAGCACTGATCGTAAAGGTCATTCCACGGCAGATTTCCCTGCATCATAAACGTCGGCATCTTGTCGATCCCGTTGGCCTGTTCAAACACCGGCGGCAATCCTTGCGTGCCGGTCGGTAGGGAAGCGTTGAAACTGGAGATCGTGGGGATACCCGGTAGCGACAGTTCATGCACCCGGTCGATGGCCGCGTGGCTGGTCCAGACAATCCGCGGGTTCACGGTCCAGGTATATTCGAACGAGCCGTTTTGCGCCAGGGTCACACCGCTTGCGATTCCGTCATTATCGAAGCTGTCGCCCAAGGTGAGCGGAGTGGTGAAGTTGCTCCAGCCGCGGCTGTAGCGGCCGCTGACGCGGTTCCTGTCGTTGATTTGGTGGTCTACCTTTATGTCGAACTGGTAATCCGGCGCCTGCGCTACCGTTGTGAAGTTATAGTTCTCGAATTCGTTTGAGTTGCTGGGCTGCGGGTAGAGATTGAGCACAGCGATTCCGATAGGATTAATTTCGGCTGCTGGAATTTGATTGGGAGGGCCGATCGCCTGGCCGCTACAGTTAAAGCCAACCTGCGGCCTGATGACGTTGGTCGGCGTCCCGCAATTCACATTCGGGTCGTAAATGTTATTCGTGAGCCCGGAGAAGTTGCCCTGCCGTTCCGCCATGGTGGGTACGGTCACGACCCCGCTGGTCGCGCTCGAGCTTCTCACCTTCTCGAAGTCAGCAAAAAAGAACGTCCGGTTCTTCTTGATCGGCCCGCCAAGTGAAAAACCACCCTGGTCGCGCCGGCTGTCTGGCTTGGGGTTGGGCTCAGGATTGAAAAAATCGCGAGCGTCTATCTGCGGACGCTGCAGGAAATACCAGCCGGTACCATGGAAGGCGTTGGTTCCGCTCTTCAGCACCATATTTACGACGGTGCCGCCGTTGTTGCCGAACTCGGCCGAGAAACTGTTGTTCTCGACCTTGAATTCCTGCACGCCATCAAGCAACGGCTCATAGTACACGTTGGAGTTTCCGCCCTCGCCCTGTTCTGGCGCGCTGATCAAGGCGCCGTCCATCCGGATCTCGGCGGTGGCGTTGCGCTGCCCGTTGGAAGTGAAGTTTGTTCCCGACGGATAGTTATCCTGCGTGCCCGACCCTGTCACCTCGGTGACGCCCGCGGCCAGGAACGTCAGGCCGAAGAAGTCGCGGTTGAGCAAAGGGATTTCCTTCACATACTCGCTGGTGATGTCTGTGCCCAGCGTCGCGTTATCGGTGTCGAGTAACGGGGCGGTTTCGGTGACCTCCATCGTCTGGCTGACACTGAGGGGATGAAGTAGGAAATTCACGCTGGTCTGCTGGTCGACCTGCAGAACGACGTTGGTTTTCTCGGCAGCCCGAAAACCCTGAGCTTGCGCCTTTAACACGTAGACAGCGGGGCGCAGACCGGTAAAGAAATATTCTCCGTGATCGTCGGTGTGCGTGGTTTGCGCAATGTTGGTGCCGTCGTTCGTGATGGTTACGGTTGCGTTCGCGACCACTGCTCCGCTCTGGTCCGTCAGCGTGCCGCGAACCTGCGCCGTATAACTCGCCTGGCCCAATCCCTTTGTCGATACTGCGAGCACAGCTAGGAAAATAACCAAACGTCCAACGCTCGGACCACAGCAAGCGCCAGTAGCCATAATGTCCCCCATACTGCGTTCGAAGCTTTCGAGTGCACCGGACGACTCGGAATTTCCCGAAAGCGCCAACGATCTCACGCCGATAGGCCCCGACGCAACGCCGATAGTCCGAACCTGCTCGACTCTGCCCGGGCGAATCGCGGTCGGAAAGGTGCTCGCAAGCTCCGGTATCGATCTTTTCTGCCCTCACTCGCGGGTTACCGGCAAAATCGTACCGGCCGACCACTGCGAGCCCCAAATTGATCCCAGCATCCAGCGCCGGGGACCTGGGGCGGACCCTTCCGCGCGCCAGTTAAGTGAAAGAGAGCGGATGTAGCCAAATCGTAAGGTTGTAAGCGACCACATTATGCGCCACGAATCTTATGGGCCCACGACGAGCTTTGTCAAAAAATAGCGGATGAGCACGGTCGTCTCCTTGCTCAGTATGGTCACAGCGTCGTCTGACACAAGACCATGTTCTGCTCTCCTTGAGGACTCAAATGACGTGAGCCGGATATCGGCTCCACTCCAGCCCAAGTTTCCGCACACCAAGAAAGTAAAACCCAGGACTAACATCGCCAATGTCAATGTCGGCACGGAGAATGACGATCTGACCCTCTAACGTCGCTGTGCCCGTTGCCCGCGCAACCTCATCTCCAGCCCCATTCAGCACCGCCAGATCGTAGCCTCCCTCTTTGCTCCCAATCGGCAGGTCCACAACCAGGTGCTTGGTCGTTCGCGGTATTTCCAAGGCAAGCGGCTTGGCGTCTGCCGGGTTTTCCCCACGAGCGAGGGAGCGCTCACGAAGATCCAGCACAACAATTGCGGTCCTTTGCACAGGCGGCCCAGTACGCACCCAGAGCCGTCCCGCTACTGCGAAAAGCAGGACAGCCGCCGCAGCCAGCCATACCTGGGTACTCCGTCGGCGATCCAGCGCCTGCTTACGAAATTGGCTGAACTCTTGAAAGCACGGACTGCAGGAGCTGAAATGGTCGAGCCAGGGGTCCGCTTCCGCCAGTGGCACCTGGTGAAGGGCGATGCCTTTGAGCATGGCCGAATCGGGGCAGCCGACACGCTGGGGGTTGGGAAAATCTTGGGATAAACCCCTGCCGAGCAGATCCCATATCCGCTTTTCTTCTGCGTTGAATTCTTCCTGTTGCTTCAGAATTCGCATACCCTCAGTTGAAATCGTCACCAAGAAACGCCACGTTTACTGCCAGCTATCGAAGCAAACCAACTTCTCGAATGCAGCAGTCACGGAGCGCGGCCCAGCCGAGTCCGCAGCCTGCCAATGGCATAACGAAATCGAAGTTTGGCCTGAGGCTCCGTCAAGCCCAGATGTAGCGCGATTTCCCTCCACGAGTACCCGTACTGCCGAGCAGCCCATACCTTGCGAGTCCAATCATCCATCCTCCGCACCGCCTCGTTGACCTGGATCGACTGCTCGAGATCGCGCGCCGCCTTCGAATCGTGAGCCTGTCGCAACCGCTCCAGATCAGGACTCGCTGGGAGATGTTGTATGATCTCCCGTCTTCTGCGCTCTTTTTTTAGAGCGCGGTTGAACCGATGGTGGAAGATGGCGACAAGATAGGCTTCTGAGTTCTTGATTCGCCAGTTTTTCCGGTTGGATCGCTGGATTGTTTTCGCGACAGACTGCAATACCGCCTCCCATACGTCCGTAGCCAGAGCCAGTGCCTCGTCAGAGGTTTTCTCCGGCTGCTCCCGATGCGCAAGCGCCTGAATGCGTGGCCAGAGGTGTCGGGCAACGACAACCAATTCGCTGATCTCGTCCGGATGACTTGCGGTCGGGGAGATAAACCTTGAAAGAACCCATTCTGGGCCCAACTCGCGGCTGAACATCTGGGAGGGCCTCAACCCGACTGATAATTAGATAGCCAAAATCACAAACAGCGTGCCACCCACAACCGGCGTCTGTCAAGGCTTTTGAGCTGCTCAACCCGCCTGAGGCCAACATTTTCTTTTTAATACTTTTTCTTTGCTTCCGGTTCCTTAACTAGATGTAGCCGTAACCAATCTCCCCTATTTGGCAAAGAAAGGTTCGAGCGATGTTCCCCAACCTCGAAGTCCGTCACCTGCACGCAGTCATTGTTTTGGCCGAAGAGCGGAACTTCACGCGGGCCGCGGATCGATTGCACATCACCCAGCCTGCGCTCAGCAAACAGATTACCGACCTCGAAGCAGAACATCGATTTCACCAGTTCACTCGCGATAAACGACGGCTTGTGGAACTCACGGATGCCGGGCGTGTCTTCGTCCAAGAGGCTCGGTTGGCGCTCTCGCATACGGAGCGGGCGGTGCATCTTGCTCAGGCTGCACACGAAGGCTCCGATAGCGTTTTAACGATTGGGCACTCACCCTATGCCGATCACGCCTGGATTGCCGCGATGCTGGCGATCCGTCTTCCTTTGTATCCGACGCTCCGCATCCGACTCATGACTCAGTTCGCAATGGAGTCCCTCCGGGGTGTCCTTGTAGGCGAACTCAGCTTCGCACTGGTGACGGCGCCGCTCGAGAACGTTCAGATCACAGCTGTACCATTCGCTCGGGCGCCACTCCACGCGGTTCTTCTCGAAACCCACGCGGCCGCTCACAAAGAGCGCTTGGTTCTCCAGGATCTAGCAAAGGACGACTGGATTCTGTTTGCGAAACGGGTTCATCCACTTGTGCATGAGGCAATCATGGATGCGGCGCGACGTGAATCGATTGTCCCCAAGCACGCTCACGATATCATTACGCCACAGCAGGCTATTGAACTCGTATCGGAGCATGTAGGCGTGGCCATCCTCACGAAACCTACGGCCCGAAGCCTTCATGCTGATGGCGTAGTCGTAAGGCCGCTCTCCGATACGTCATTGTGGTTCGACACATCTGTGATCATGAGAGCTGGCGATGAGTCCCGGTTGGTCAACGAATTCGTTCGCTCATTCCTCCGCAAATATGCGCCCCAGCGCTTCCAACCAAAGCAAATGGAATTGTGGCGGTCCGCCTGACTACCAAAACATTCGCCTCGGCCCTCGCAGGGATCCCACGGAGGGCCTACGCCCGCAGCAGGTTGCGCGCGATGAACAAGACGTTGGCCGGGCGCTCGCCCAGCCGCCGCATGAAGTAGGGATACCACTCCGTGCCAAAGGGAATATAGATGCGGACCCGCCAGCCCTTCCGCACCAGACTGTGCTGCAGGTCGCGGCGGATGCCATAGAGCATCTGGAACTCGAACGAGTCGCGCGAAATCTTTTCACTTGTCGCAAATGCCTCGGCTTGGTGAACGATGTTCTCATCATGCGTGGCAAGGCCGTGATAGATGCCGCTTTTCATCAGGGTCTTCATCAGCTTAATGTAGTTGGCATCCACGTCGGACTTGGCGGCGAAGGCGATCTCTGGAGGTTCTTTGTAGGCGCCTTTGCACAGGCGAATTCGGATCCCTTCGGCCAGGAGTTTTTCAATGTCGCTCTCGGAGCGTTTCAGGTAGGCCTGGATCACCGTGCCGACAGAGTTGGCATTGCCGGGCATACGGTGGAGATCGTGGACAAAATCGAGAGTGCGCTGCGTGTAGGGCGAGCCCTCCATGTCGACACGGACGAATCCCAGGGGATTCATGGATGCGGACTTGGCGACCAGTCCGCTGACGATCTCGCGGGCCAAGTTCTCGTCCACATCAAGCCCCATATGAGTGAGCTTGAGGCTGATGTTCGCGTTGAGTTGGTTGGCGGCAATGGCGTCGAGAGTTTGATGATAGAGCTGGCCGCTGTGGCGGGCCTCGTCGGGATTGGTGACATTTTCGCCTAAGTTATCGATGGTGACACTCATGCCGGCATCGTTGATGGCTTGGGTGGCACGTACGGCGTCGGCGATCTCAGTGCCAGCAACGAAGCGGCCGGAGACACGGCGGCCCAGCGGGGACCGCTCGGCAAAGTTGCGCAAGGATGGGTTTTCGGAAAGACGCACGAAGAAAGCTCTTAACATTCCGCACCTGGAAAATCATCAGCCGGGACCGGTTGGTGGATGAGGGTGAGGAGCACAGAACGTTGTATCACACTGAGTGGCGTGCCGCAGCCAGGGCGGCGAGCACGACGGTCGGAGCGCAAGAGTGGGTTGGGCAGGAAGGTTTCCCGACTAAGGATTGAATCTCAGCTCAACACTCTCGTGGGTTTCGCGAGGAGCGGGCTCCCACTTCCACTGGCGTAGCGCGTTCTGGGCAGATTGTGCAAGCAAGGGGTGGCCTCCCTTTACCTCGACCGACTTTACACTACCATTGGGCGCAACTAACACCTCCACCCTTACGCTCCCTACGATATTCATCGTACGGGCGAGGGTGGGATATTGCGGCGTCACCTTGGCCACGACTTTGCGGGCCCCGTCAGAGGATTCCTGGGCAGCACCGTGGCCGGGAGCGAACGTCAGAATCGATGCTATGACAAATAAAGCAACAATCCGGTTCTTCATGGGTCAGTCGTCCGGACCCAGAATAATGGGCATGTAATGAGCGACGTAAGATTACTTCGGTAATGCGACGGAAGCCGGATAGAGTGCGGCCCTTTTGCCCGATGTAGTGCGCGGTACAGGTGATTATCTTTTTCTCGTCGCGTTGCGGGTCGGCACTGGGTGGCTTTTAGCTTCCATGCTCTTCGAGGAACTTCTCGACCTCAATCGCAGCCATGCAGCCGGTGCCGGCGGCGGTGATGGCCTGGCGGTAGCGCCGGTCCTGCACATCTCCACAGGCGAATACCCCGCGGACGCGGGTCAATACATAGTTGTGCGTCTTTAGATAGCCGTCCGCGTCGGTGTCGAGCTGGCCGGCGAACATCTTCGCGTTGGGCACGTGCCCGATGCCGAGGAATACTGCGCTGGTGGGAAAGTCCCAGACTTTGCCTGTCTTTAAGTTTCGCAGCTTCAAGCCGGTGACTTCCTGTTTGCCGTGATCGTAGACATCCTCTACGACAGTGTCGGTGAGGAATTGGATTTTTTCGTTGTGTTGAGCGCGTTCCAGCATGATTTTGGAAGCGCGAAAGCTGTCGCGCCGGTGAATCACGGTGACCTTGGTGGCGAAGCGAGTGAGAAACAAGGCTTCTTCCATGGCAGAATCGCCGCCCCCGATGACCACAATTTCTTTTCCTGAGAAGAAGAAGCCGTCGCAGGTGGCGCAGGATGAAACGCCGTGGCCGATGAGTTTCTGCTCGTTGGGCAGCCCCAGCCACCGGGCGGAGGCGCCGCTGGCGATGATGAGTGCTTGCGCGTGCAGCTGATGCTTGCCAAGATGGAGCAGGAAGGGACGTTGGCTGAGATCCGCACTGGTGAGATGCACCATGCGGTATTCCGCGCCGAAGCGCTCCGCCTGCTTGCGCATGTTGTCGATCAGCTGCGGTCCCATGATTCCCTCAGGAAAGCCGGGAAAATTCTCCACCAGCGTTGTGAGAGAAAGCTGACCGCCAGGCTCGTGACCTTCGATTACAACAGGCTTCAGATTGGCGCGCGCCGTGTAAAGGGCGGCGGTGTGTCCGGCACAGCCGGAACCGATGATGACGACGTTACGGGTTTCGCTCATGATTTGCTAGCCGTTAGATTGCTGATTTTGGATTTCGATGCACGAGCCGCTTCTCGCTTCGACTGACAATTCCCCGCGACGGCTGATTCGGCCCCTGGTTCGGCGGCAGGCCTTTCCAGGGGCGTGTTGTCTGCCAAAGCTCGTATAGGTAGCCATCCGGGCCGCGAAAATAAGCCCAGGCCTCTGATTCGTTGCCCTCGACATCTGTGACGAACTCAACCCCGCGTGACTCCCACTCCTTCCTGGCCGCACGCACATCCTCCACCTGAAAGGCCAGCACCGGGCAGGTGTGAAGCTGGTAGTAACGACTCTCCGAACCGAAGACCTCGAACAGCTGCCCCGAAGGCATCTCAAACTGGACCAGCCCCTTGCTCTCGTGAATGAGGGAAAAGCCCATGATGTCGGCAAAGAAGCGTTCAGCGGATTGCAGATCGCCGGCTCGCACGCCTGCCCATGTGTATCCAAGCACACGCATCGCAACCTCCTTTCCCCTTTCTGCGGTCAGCCCCGCCTTCTGATGGTTGATCCAATTCGTGTTTCCCAAGAGCCTCGATGAAGGAGTTCTCGTTCACTTTTTTTCTTCGGCAGGCTTGGCCGATTTCGGTTTTGCGGCCGCCTTCGTCTCTGGGATCTGGGCCAGCTCTGCGGGCACGGTGTGCCGCACGCCCAGCAGCCCGCGATAGTTGGCCAGCACTTCGGAGGCGCTGCGGAATAACGGTTCGTACGCGCTCTGGTCCGGCGGAGGCCCGTTTTCCGATCCCATGCAGCGGGCCAGCGCGATGGATGATTTGCCGAAACGCTCGAGCCGGATGCGGCTGGCGGGAGTGTTGGCGGCGACCATGTTTTCTGCGCTGCTGATCGCCGAAGCGGAGTCTTCCATCGAAACCTGAATCAAGTCTTTGGGCTCGCGCGCATGCAGCACCAGAGTCTCGACCATGTTCTGCCCATCGTTGCTGAAAGAGTACTGCACGCTGGCAAACAAGGCCTGCACGGAGAATTCGTGGCGAATGCGGACGTAGCGGGCGACCGACGGTTCATCAGACGTGTGCGCGCTTCCGGGTTGGAGGAAGTTCGGGGCGTCGGTCAGCGTGGAGAGGCCGTGAGAGATTTCGAAGTCGGGGGCAAACAGCGGCTGCTTGGGGATGCGCGCCAGGGCTGCGGCGATCTCCTTCTGCTCCTCCGCGGAGGGCGTGCAAACGTTCAGCAAATTGACTTTTACTTGCGGCTGGTTAGAACTGGGTTCGGGAGCCTGCTGAGATGCGGCGGGAAGAGTTAGCAGGAGGCCTGCCAGGGTCAGAATTAGTTTTGGGATCACGGCAGAATTCTAAATGATGATCGGGCAAAAGCCTTAAGGAGTTCTTCCCCACAGGGACTCCCTGTGGATACTCAGGGCAGGTTCCGGCACAGAAGAAGAGAGAAAGAAAACCAAGAACAGCGGAGATTTTCTCTCGGTCTCTAGTCTCTGTGGCGAAAAGCTTGTCCTCCTCAGGCCCACGACAATGCCGACAGCGCAAAGGGTTTGGCCAACTCCGCGAAGGCGGTTAGAATTCAAGAATGGCGAATCTGACACTGGTTTATGGCATGCGGCTGCTGCCCTCCGAAGATGTGGCCGAAGTGGGCCAGGCTCCGGTGAAGCTCACCAACGGACGCGAGGCACACGTTACCATGCACGTGCTCGAAGGCAGCAAGGAAGAGATCGAGAAGCAGCTGCGTACCAGCCTGGAAGCGTTCTTCGATCTGTATCCAGAGATCTAGCGGTTTTGGATCTGGCAACGTCGACGAGGGTCCGTCGGTTGGCCTCTCGTGGCATGGCCTGGTGTGATAGACCGAAGTGAAATCATGAGGGAGCTTTATTCAAAGCTGCGCGCGCGTATGCGGATGGCCGGTTTGTGGCCGCAGGGATGGATTGCGCACGGCGCTTGGTATTCGTTGGGCTTGGCGGCGGGGCTCTTCGTTCTCGAAATGCTATTGAAGCTTTTTGCTCCGAAGTGGGGAGACAGCCTTGGCGGTTGGGTTAAGTTTCTTCTTTTCGACGCCGCTTCGCTGTTTTTTATTGTCGCTTTCCGTGCACTAAGGCGAAAAATTCTTTGGCGCCTGCGCAACCGCCTCATCGTGACTTATGTCTTCATTGGCGTGATTCCGGCCGTGCTGCTGATCGCGATGGCGCTCATCACACTCTACGGGTTCGCCGGACAGTTTGCTATTTTCGTGGTCACATCGGAAATTGACTCGCAATTGCGCAGTCTGGAAGCGGTGAACGCCGCGGTTGGCAATGAATTGGCGGCCCGGCTGGAGCGCGGGGAGAATCCCACAGCCGAGTCTCTGGCCGGACTGAGAAGACGCGATGCGGCCTGGGGACGGCGGCGGGTGTGTGCCTGGCACGGCGATAGGCTTTTGTCCCTGGGCGATGAATCGAACGGTCTTCCGCTCTCGCTCCCTGCTTTTGCAAAAGGAGGGTTACGTGAAATCACACGCGACCAGGACGGACTGCATTTGCGGGTGGTTACTTTGATCTCCGTGGGATCGAAAACACTCACCATCGTCACCAGCGAACCCTTTGACAAGGATTTAGTGGGGAAGATTGCGGCGGACATGGGCGAAATCACCGTGTTAGACGACCCTGCATTCCTGCTGGAAAACCAGAGCAGACAACCGGGCTCCGGAGCACAAAACAGCTCGCCCGAGAATAGCGAAACGAAGCCAGGTGGAATTGTCATCAGGGGAAAGGAGAACGGGACCACCGTGGTATTGCGTCCGAGTCCCGCATTCACCGTAGGCACGTTGCCGGCTGCCGCGGGCAGCCTGGACCGTGAAGTTGGGTTTTTGGCGCCGCTGCCGGTGCTGGACTGGAAGAGCGGGGAACGTGAGCCCAGCGGGGCTTTGGTCGTGCAGGTGCGAACGCGTCCCTCGGTGCTCTACGGCCATCTGTTTGCGGCCTTGGGAGCGTTTGTACAGGGAGTGGAGTACATCCTTCTCGCGATCGTCATCTTCTTCGCTGTGATTGAGTTAGTTGCCCTGATTATCGGCACACGAATGACGCGGACGGTGACGGGCGCCGTGGCGCAGCTCTATGACGCTACCAGGCTTGTGGACCGCGGCGAGTTTAGTCATCGTATTCCGATCAAATCTGCGGACCAGTTGGCGCAGCTTTCGCTGTCATTCAACTCGATGACGGAGTCCATCGAGAAGCTGATTCAAGAGCAGAAAGAAAAGCAGCGCCTGGAAGGCGAACTCGCCATCGCGCAAGAAGTGCAGGCACAACTGTTTCCGCGGCAGGTCTCGGAACTGGAGTCGCTCGAAGTGCATGGCTTCTGCCGTCCCGCGCGCACCGTCAGCGGCGACTACTACGACTTCCTCACGGCGAGTTCCCACAAGCTGATTTTGGCCGTGGGCGACATCAGCGGGAAAGGAATTTCGGCTGCGCTGCTGATGGCAACCATCCACTCGGCGGTGCGCGCCTACAGCGTGGAGAGCTTGCCGCAGATGCGGGAACCTGTGGCGGTAGGCGCGCTGTCGGGCGCGAGCCGGATCATGGCGGCGTGGCCCGAGGGCATCGAGGTTTCTCCCGGAGCGTTGCTCGGCTTGCTGAATCATCAGCTCTATGAAAGCACTCCACCGGAAAAGTACGCCACGCTGTTCCTCGGCATCTACGACGGACGCTCCCACAAGATGACTTACAGCAACGGCGGACATCTGCCGCCCATCCTGATTGCAGGAGATGGTGCGGTGCGGCGGCTGGAGGCCGGTGGAACAGTGGTCGGGCTGTTTGACAACATCACGTACGATGAAGGCGCGGTGGAAATGCATCCCGGAGAAATCTTCCTGGCTTACAGCGACGGCATCACCGAGCCGGAAAATGAGTTCGGCGAATTTGGCGAGGAACGGCTGATTGACCTGGTGAGCGCGAACCGGCACGCTCCCCTGGTGCAAATCAGCGAAGCGGTCACTGCTGCGGTCGATGACTGGATCGGCGACAACGAGCAGCCTGACGACATCACGCTGGTGCTGGCGCGGGCCAGATAGGTCTGAGGTATGGGGTCTTCGGATCCACGGCCTATATCCTCTGCTTTTTCCAGCGGCCTTGTTTGAACAGGACTGCGCTGACCGCGGCCATGGCGCTTTCGGCGGCGGCGATCGAGATGAAGACTCCGTTCGAACGCATGTGCAGCGGAATCGACAGCCAATAGGCCAGCGGAATCTCGAACAGCCAGAAACCGAAAAAATTCACAATCGTGGGAGTGATGGTGTCGCCCGCGCCGTTAAAGGCTTGCATCATTACCATGAAGTAGGCGTAGCCCAGGTTGCCGTAGCTGATGATGCGCAGGCAGGCCGCTCCCAGCGGCACCACTGCTGGATCGTGGGTGAACAGCCGTACGATCGGTTCGGAGAAGAATATAAAGACGACTCCGATCAAGCCCAGGAAAACCACGTTGTAAAGGCCGGTGCGCCACACCGCCTTTTCGGCGCGTTCGGGATGGCCGGCGCCGAGATTTTGACCGACCAGCGTGGCGGCGGCGTTGCTCAAACCCCACGACGGTAGGATTACGAAAATCACGATGCGGATAGCAATCGTGTATCCGGCTAGGGCGGCAGCTCCGAAAATGCTGACGATGCGGACCAGTCCGATCCAACTGGTGTGGGCGATGGCGAACTGCAGGATGCCGGTCAGCGAAACGCGGATCAGTCGCCAGAGCACGGTCCACTGCAGGCGAACCTGACTTCTGAGGATGCGGAGACGCTCCGTGCCGCGCATGAGGCGATAGAACTGGTAGAGCACGCCGATGCTGCGCCCGGTTAGTGTTGCCAAGGCCGCGCCGGTCACGCCCAGGCGCGGGAACGGTCCCCAGCCAAAGATCAGGCAGGGATCGAGCACCAGGTTGATGATGTTCGATACCCAGAGCAGGCGCATGGCGATGGCCGCATCTCCAGCCCCACGGAAGATGGCGTTGTTGAGAAAGAGAAGAAGCACGGCAAAACTACCGCCCAGGCAAATCCTGGCGTAGCCGCTGCCGGTCGCGATGATCTCCGGCGACGCACCCATCCAACGCAGCAGGTTCGGCGCAAACAATCCACACGGGAGGCCGATGGCCAGGGAAAGCATTAGGCCGAGAGCGATCGCCTGCACGCCTGCGACGGCTGCGCCTTCGGGATCTTTTTCTCCGATACGGCGCGCGACCATGGCGGTGGTCGACAAGCTCAACCCCATGGCCACGGAAAACACCAGGGTCAGCATCGACTCCGTGAGGCCAACCGTCGCCACGGCGTTTGCCCCCAGGCGTCCTACCCAGAAGACGTCCACTACTGCGAACAGCGATTCCAGGACCATCTCCAGCACCATGGGCACGGCCAGCAGCAGGATGGCGCGGTTCAGGCTGCCGGTGGTGTAGTCCTGATGCGAGCCGCGAACGGCCTCCACCAGTGAGGCCCATAATGTGTGCTGCTGTTCCGCAGCCGAAACTTTGGCTTCCATAAATGCCTGCGAACTTCCGACGCCCTTCGCCAGGGACCAACCTTGCGAATACGCCGATCAAAATTACCAGAGAAGACAGAACGAGACGTCTGAGCTTGCGGACTCAGGAGGATGGCGAAAGCTAACGAGGGTTAAACATTGTCATTTCCATGGCGCGAACCTTCGGACGGAAGTCGAGGGATCCAGCAACAAATCTCGGAAATTGTATCGCGAATCGAGGGCGTCGGACAAATGCAAGTGGTTTTCGCGCAAGCTGGCTAACCATGCGGCTGCCACCGCACTCAACTACTTCGCCTACAATTTCATCGAGATTCATCGTACCCTTCGCCCGTCCCCAGCCATGGCCCGCCAGAGCGGCTGTGGAGTGTAGAGGATTGGAAAGCATACGGCCGCCCCTCACTTCTGCGGCAACGGGGTTACACCCGCGGTTACGGCTAGATTCCTCACCATTCCTCCCAGGACCATGGGGCCGATCGGGGTGAACACAATGCCGCGGCTGTCAGCGCGTGGATCGTCGGTATCATCGCTGATAGTTTCCCACTGCTGATGGTGGACGTCGTAGGCAAAGGTTAGGGCGGAGCCTTCCGTGGGTTGGCCATCGTAGGCTACGCCTTTGTAGTCGTGAGGAGTCGGAGTGCCTCCGGAAAAGAAAATCTTGTGGTCGCGGTTGTTGCCGCCGCCGGCGATGGCGAAGCGCGCCGTGCCGGGATGCACCGGCAGCTTGCTCCATTCAATCTTGTGGGGATCTTTCTTATCGATCTTGCCCAGCCAGCACTCGTCGGAGGCTACATAACGTGGACCACCCGCCGGGCCGGCTTTGGCGCCATCCACGACTACGATGGTTTCGTCGGCCAGGCCGCCGGAGAGGCCGAAGACGGGCGTGCCAGGGAAAGGAGTAGCCTGGCTCCAGGAGTCTTTTTCGAGGTCATAGACCTGCACATTGTTCACCGGGCCATTGCGCGAGCGGCCGCCGATGAGATAGACGAAGCGGTTATGCGTTACGCCGGCCACGGCGTTATCCACCGCAACCGGTATGTCTTTGCCGCGAGACCAGCGGCGGGCATTCGTTTCATAGACATTTACGTCGGGTAGCGTGAGTTCGGCACCCTGATTATCCACCACATAGCCGCCCATGAGGATGACCAGGCTTTTGGCTCCGACGGCGGCCGCACCGATGCGGCCAGCGACTCCGGGCACGGTGCGGCCGTCGCGCCACTTCGGGTGACCGAGGTTCAAGATGTAGACCTGGTTGGTAATGTCATCCCAGGACTTGCGGGGACCAACTCCCATGAGGGAAATTATCTCCAGGCCGTTGCTGACACTGGCCACGGCGTTGCCGGAGACCGCGGCCGGCATGGAAGGAATCTTCTTTGGTTCGTTCGCGGCGAGCATGGTCGCGGCACACAGAACCAGGGCGATGAAGACCGGCAGTTTCTTCATTGCTACAGATATTACCGCACTATCTGTTAAGTCCGATGCATTAGGTTTAGGACACTTCCGACTTGACAACGGTAGGATTCGGCATAGGCTGATGCACAGAGCCGATTACACCTTCTTCTCTTTCAGATCCTCTGAACTAAGGCAGTCCATCTGAAGTTCGCTCCTCTTAGTCACGACAATCCAGGAGCCTAACATGAACACGGGCAGCGCCAAATCTGTCGACAGCGCGGGGTGGAGGGAACTGTACACGGCCGCTCTGTTTGAGATTGATAGGACCGGACTCCCCGACCGCATTGCGCACGCTGAGGAAGCGGTTGCACTGAGGGTGGGGGAGTTGCTTCACGTCGCCGGAGACCACATCGAAGAGGGAACAGCTCTGGAGGACGCGAAGTATTCTTTGCATGCTCTGTGGAGCAACACTGAGGCGGCTTAAGAGTTTGCCTCAGAACCTGCTTTTTCAGAACCAGCTCTCTCAGAACCAGGTCTTGCGGCGGTAGTCGCGGTAAGCGTCGCCAAATGCGGCTTCGAGGACTTGGGCTTCGGCGTGTGCGCGCAGCGCCTGCATGATCGCGATGGCTAGAACAAGCAGCCAGAGGATGGGCCGGTCGAGCACGAGTACAAGTCCGGCCATCGCGATCAAGCCGAAAACGTAGATGGGATTGCGAATTTTCGAATAAATCCCGCGGGTTACTAATTGGTGGGCTGCTGGTTGAATGGCAAAGGACTTGCCCAGTTGGTAGCGCGCTGTCGCGATCCCGGCGATGCCTGCCACCAGCAGGGCTGCGCCGATCGATCGCTGCCAATCCCAGGGTCCGGGCCGCGAAAATACGAACCAGAGAACCATGACGACGGCAATGATTTGCGCGGCTGTAAAGATATAGAGTGGACGGCCTTCCATGGCGATTATTTCCCGCTACGCCTGGCTTCGAGATCATAGCATCGCGTTTAGCTTCTGATCGCGCCGGCATGGCGATCTGTGGCGGCTCAGTTGGCTGGCCTCACGGCGAGCTGCGCTCGACAGCCGGGGGCGGCTGTCCCCCCATGAGCATTTCCGCAAACTAAGGCACGACCGCGCTACCTTGCGAGTTTGAAGAGGAACATCGGTTGTGTTCTACTGGATCGATTTCGGAGTCGCGCGGGATTGCCGCGGGCCGCGCTGACGCCCATCATCAATCTTCCATCTTAGGACTTCCGGTGAATACGGTAGAACTGAACAAAATCCGCAAGAGCTATGACGAATTCGTAGCCGTGGATGACTTGTCTTTGGTCATCCGGCCAGGCGAGGTTTATGGCTTGCTGGGGCCGAATGGCGCGGGAAAGACCAGCACGCTGCGCATGATGATCGGCATCACGGTTCCCGATTCAGGGATGGTGTCGATGTTTGGCGAACCTCTGCGGCGGGCGCACACGCATCGACTCGGCTATCTGCCCGAGGAACGCGGCTTATACAAGAAGATGAAGGTTTTGGATCAGCTTGTGTTTCTCGGGGAACTGAAAGGATTGTCCGGGCATGATGCGGCACGGCGAGCCGGGCAGTGGTGCGAGCGCCTTGGCTTGAAAGAATGGACTGGTAAGAAAGTAGAAGAGCTCTCCAAGGGCATGCAGCAGAAAGCGCAGTTCATTGGAGCGGTGGTTCACGACCCTCAATTCGTGGTCATGGATGAGCCGTTCTCAGGGCTTGATCCAGCCAGTGCGATGGTGCTGAAGGATGCGTTTTTGGAACTGAAGAACGCGGGTAAGACCCTTCTTTTTTCTACCCATCGCATGGACACGGCAGAGCGCCTGTGCGATTCGATCTGCCTGATCAATCACGGGCGGGCGGTTTTGGAAGGCGATTTGGGCAAGATACGGGCGGGATACGGCAAGAGGAACGTGCAGATCAAGTATGAGGGGGATGCCCGGTTCCTCGACGACCCAAAACTGGTGCAGTCGTTCAACGATTATGGAAACTACGTGGAAGTGCGGTTGGCTGCGGGAGCCGATCCTCAGGAATTGCTGCGGGCGGCGACTGCCTGCGCCCGGGTCAACAAGTTTGAGCTGATGGAACCATCGCTCGAAGAGATCTTCCTCGAAGCCGTGGGGAAGGCCAATGCGTAATACCTGGCTCATCATCCAACGCGAGTATCTGGAGAGGGTGCGCCAGCGTTCCTTCCTGGTGTTAACTCTGCTGCTGCCGGCGATCATCGTCGGAGCCTTTGTGATCCCCTCAAAACTTTCCAGGATGAAGAACTCTAAAACGCAGCGGCTGGTGGTAGTGACTTCGACGCCTCAATTCGGCGAGATCGTACGCCAGCAACTTGTGGCCAGTACAAAGCCAGAGGAAGAGGCAAGCGCAGACGCAGATAAAGACAAAGATAAAGAAAAAGACGTCGACGACGACGACAAACCCAGCCGCGACTATGCGATCGAGGTGGATTCGAATTCCAGCGAAACGGAGCGGACAGCCTTGCGGAATCGGGTGACCTCTGGCGACATCGATGGTTACCTGTGGCTGAGCGATGATGCGGTCGCGGCGCGAAAGGTTACATACTACGGCCGGGAGACCGGCGGGTTCATTGAGAAGTCGTGGCTCAGGGGCCAGTTGGACCGCGCCATCTTGCTCGAAGAACTTGCTCAACGAGGGGTCGGGGGCGCCCAGGCCGACGACTTGCTGAAGCCTGTGAAGCTGGAGACCATGCATCTCGAAGCTGGCCGGGAAACCAAGGCCAACGACCGGGGAGCGTTCTTTGCGGTTTTAATCATGGTGATGCTGTTGTATATGGCCGTCATTTTCTACGGTGTTTCCGTGATGCGCGCCGTGCTGGAAGAAAAGAACTCGCGCGTCATGGAAGTGATGCTTTCCTCCGCGACCTCTACAGAGCTCATGGCCGGGAAGTTGATCGGCGTAGGGGCGGTGGGTCTGACGCAGATTGGAATCTGGATCGTGATGGCCGGGGTCTACGCGCTGCCGGCTCTGGCGGCGAGCGCCAGCACGGGCGAGATCCGGATTGCGCCTCTTACCCTGGCGGCCTTTGCCCTGTTTTTTCTGTTCGGCTACTTTCTTTACAGCAGTATCTACGCTGCAGTCGGCGCCATCATCACCAGCGAGCAGGAAGGGCAACAACTCCAGTTCATCATCCTTCTTCCTCTCATCGTTGCGGTATTCATGATGGGGCCGGTAATGCGCGCCCCAGACTCCCCAGTTGCTGTATGGACTTCGATGGTTCCGTTCTTCTCCCCGGTGCTGATGTATGTCCGGATCGCGGTTCAGCCACCGCCGGTCTGGCAAATCGCTCTTTCTCTACTGCTCCTGGTGGTCACGATTGCGGGAATTCTCATTTTGTGCGCGCGCATCTATCGGATTGGCATCCTGATGTACGGCAAGCGGCCGACCCTGCCTGAAATCGTCAAATGGTTGAAGTACGCCAAGGGTTGATTGGTTGGTGAATACAACGCCTATTCCATCCCGTATTATTCAACTAGACCCTGGCGCGCAGCGTGGATGAAGTCCGTGTGGGCGGGCTGCTCGCCGCCGGCGCGCACTTGGCTGGCGATCTGGCCGCGATGATATGCCGAGTGCAGTGCGACGTGGGTCAGAATATCCTCAACGGTGCTGGTCCACGGTTCGCCTTTACTGTTTTTGTAGGTGATGTTCTCCGAGAGCCCGGCGGGAGTAAGCTGGCTGAAAAACTCGCGCCATAGCAGGGCTAGTTCGTTGATTTGCGCTTCGCAATGGTCGACGGAGGAGTCTGGCCACACGGGCAAACTTTGCGGTTGCCTCCGGATGCGCTCCAGCCACAGACGCTCGGCGGAAAGAATATGCGCCAGAAGTTGCAGGGGCCGCTCGGTTGGGCGTGGGCTGGCACTTAACGTGGCGAGCACTTCGCGGTTAGCCCAGGCATCGTAGGCGAACTGGCGACGCAGATGTTCGATGAACTCCACGATTCTTTCCGGTATCACGCAGTTCGAAACCGGCAAGAATATGTTAACAGTCCGTTCACAATTTGGGGATAGACTTGCGAAACATGCAACGCAAAGCTGCCACATCGCGCACTGCAATCGAAGAGCCCGGTACCTCCGATCCCGCCGAGGCGATGCCCGCCCAGAACCAGGAAGGCGGCAAGAAAGCGGTCAGGAAAGGTGCCGGATCGCTCGACGATCTGGCGCGGACGGCGCTCAAAGCATTCCTCATCGCTCGCGATGCCGCTTTCAACGTGCGCGACCTGCTCACGCACTCTTCGCGAATGGCGTTCCTGGCCATCAAAGAGTGCGAACAGGAACTCGACATCATTGAGCGCTACATCGATGATCGGCTGCCGGCTGCCATCACGCGGGTGAATGAAGCGCGAGCCCGTCAGCTGCTGACCAGCCTGAAGTGCACGACCGACCTCGAACGCATCGGCGATCTGATGATGAGCGTAGCCATGCGAGCGCAGTCGCGGACGGCGAAGATGGCAACGTCAGATGTGCGCCAACTGGTGGAAATGTCAGCGATCCTGCGCGAGATGCTTGATCTGGTCTATCGCGGATTCGTCGATCTCGACCTGGAGTGCGCCCGCAAGGTGCTGCAAATGGACAAGGACATCGACCGCGTCTGTCATGCACTCTTCCAAAAGCACCTCACCGAACACGTTTCGGACAATAATCCCTCGAGCTTTGACGTGCTTCTTATGGCGCAGGCGCTCGAGCGTGCCGGGGACCACACCACCAATCTCGCCGAAGATCTGTACAGCCTCATCGAAGGGCGTAGCCTGCGGCATGCTCCGAAGAAGCGGGCGGCAACGTAAGAACAGTCGCCGGTTGCCAGTGGCCAGTTGCCAGTTCTCACTGCCAGCTTCTTCGACGAAGGTTGGGGTTTTTGTTGGGAACCGGAACCGGCAACCGGCAACGGCCTTTCCGAAATTCATCATTCGTTAACACGCGGGAAACATTCTCGCAACATTGCCAACATACATTTTATGCAGAATCTGGCCCTGCAGGAGCCTTGTCTGTAGGGGCCAAGCCGCCATACGTGACGATGCACTCTCCCATGGGATCTTACGAACCGCTCGGCGATGCGGGCATCGCGGCGGTGTCTCGCAGCCTCGTCTTCGTGGTGGAAGACGAGGAAGACATCGCGCGGCTGATCTTCCATAACCTGCAGGCGGCTGGCTTTGACGTGCAAAGCTTTGTCAGCGGCGGCTCGGTAGTTTCGGAAGCCTTGCGCGAGACGCCATCGCTTTTTCTTCTGGACGTGATGCTTCCGGGCACCGACGGCTTCGATCTGTGCCGGCAGATCCGGCTGACCCCCACTCTTTCCTCGACGCCCATTATTTTCCTGACCGCCAAGACTGGCGAAGCCGACCGCGTCAAAGGCCTCGAACTGGGGGGAGACGATTACATCACCAAGCCGTTCAGTCCCCGCGAACTGGTGGCTCGCGTTCGCAGCGTGCTCCGCGGCTTGCGCCAACCGGCGGTAACACCGGAAGTGCTTCGCCTGGGCGATCTTGAAATCGACGTTTCTTCAATGACGGTGCAGGTGCAGGGCAGGGCGGTTCTTACCACCGTGCGGGAATTTCGCTTGCTGGAATATCTGGCGACGCACTGTGGGCGCGTGCTCACGCGCGACCAGTTGCTCGATGCCGTGTGGAAAGAGACTCCCTTCGTAACCCCGCGCTCAATCGACGTTTACGTGCGTCGGCTGCGGGAAAAAATAGAAACTGATCCTCGCCACCCCAGGTATCTGAAGACGCTGCGCGGCATCGGCTATCGCTTCGAATCGCCAAAGTAGCGTCGCTTCCTGCCGGCTCATCGCACATTCTTTAACTGAAACGGGCCAGCCTTGGGCTGACCCGTTTGTTTCTTATCGTCTTTCGGACGTGGTTCGGTCAGCGATTGATGTCCTCCTTGGACTGCAAGCGCTTCACGTATTTTTCCAGGTTGGCCCTGTTGGCATCATCGGGTACGCCCGGCAGGGCGGCCTCGACCTCCTTGACGGCTTTGTCGAAATCGCCCTGGCCGCTATAAACGCGGGCCAGACCGACGTGCGACGTCCAATAGTCGGGGAATTTCTTCGCGTTTGAGCGAAAAAGCGCGAATGCCTCGTCCTGCTTCTTCTCTCCCTGCAACTGGCGGCCATAGAAATAAAGTTGCAGCGCCGACGCCATCTCCAACGCCTGGTTGCGGGTAGCCGTCGCGTCGTCTTTGCGGCCCATGGCCTCGAGAATCTTCGACTTGCTCAGCAGGTTGTCGAAGCGTGCTTCCACCTTGATGGACTGCTCTTCATCCTTGAGCGCCTCGTCCAGATTTATTTTGCTGGTGAGATAATAGGTCGCCACATCGTCCCAGCTCTCCCAGTAATACTGATTGAGTCCCTGCATTTGCCGGGGAACGCTGGCTTCGACGATGTCGTTGACCTTGACCGCAACCTTGAAGGGCACCGCGACCTTGTCCCAGCGCAGGGTAATTACGGCGGAATCGGGTTTAACGTCATCAAAGTCGTAGGTCAGCGCCTCGTGGAATTCGGCAGTCTGCGGTTTCGTGGTGACCCGCAGCGCGTCCTCGTTCTGCTTGTAGCTGAAACTTCCCCACGCGGCAGAGTTCTTCGAGAAGATCACCGTCCACTGATTCTCGCCGGGAATCATATGCAAGCCATAGGTACCCTTGTCGAGCGGCTGGCCTTCGATCGTGACCGGATCGGTGAACGTGACCGTGGTGTTTTCGTTGGCTCCGGCGCGCCAGACCTCTCCATAAGGCACAATCTTGCCCCAGATTTGGCGGCTATTGACCAGCGGCCGGTGGTAGTTGACTGTGATGTCGGTAATGCCGATGCGCTGTGTGATCACGGCATGCTGGCTCTGCCGAGGCAGGTCGAGCATTATGGTTTGGGCATGGCAAAGGCTTGCCACCAACAAAAGTCCTGAGAACAAAACAAGCAGCCGAGTTCTGTGCATGGAAGACTCCTCTTTTCTGTGAGATGTCGAACAGCCGATTCAGTCGCAACCCTGGGATGAAACAACTGGGATGTCAGCCCCTGCGCCTGACCGCTGACCTGTTTGGCTTAGACGGATGCCGGATGCCAAGGTAAGCAATCAGGGGCTGAGCCGCGTAATTCTCCGCTTGACAACCTCAGCCGCCGGGTGCAGAATTCTCCAAGGCGAATAGAAAGCGAATATGCCTCCGAGGCTTCCCGCCCCGGCGTTCCCTGAAATTTCCCGAGGAATCTATGTCTTCCGAGGTTTCCACTTTGGCGGCCCAGAGCCGCCCTTTTGTCTTTGATTTTGAAGAATATCGGGCCGAAGTCGGCCCGCAGCCTTCCGGGGCCCAGGCGCGCCCCCCGCAACGAGTGGTCCCTACCATTGGTTCGGGAGCTTTTTCTGCCGATTCGAGACTCGCCGGCATTACCCCGGCCTCGCGGTTGGGGGCGCGTCCCACGCCAGAAATGGTTTCCAGCGGTATCGCCGCGATGGATGCGCTTACCGGAGGTCTGCCGCGGGGTTGCCTGACGGAAATTTGCGGTCCCGCCTCCTCCGGCCGCACCACCTTGTTGCTCGCCGCACTGGCCGCTGCCACCCGGCGCGGGGAATTTTGTGCGCTGGTGGATGCCAGCGATGCTCTCGACCCGCAATCTGTGGCCGCCGCGAGGGTCGAGTGGGAGCGACTGCTGTGGGTGCGTTGCGGAGAAAATTCATGCCCTGCCGAGCATCGCCTGGAACAAGTTCTGCGCGCTTCGGATCTGCTGCTTGAAAGCGGAGGCTTCGGATTGATCGCCCTCGATCTGGGTGATCTGCCGGAGCCAGCAGCGCGCCGCATCCCGCTGACCACCTGGTTCCGTTTTCGCCGGGCCGTGGAACATACGCCCACCGTGCTGCTGGCAATCGAACGGCAACCCATCGCCGGAAGTTGTTCTTCCTTATTGATAAGGCTGGGGTCGACAAACATGGGAGCGCCAGAAAATCGAGTAAGCGAGCCATCGACAGATTCTCCATTCCCGGCACCCAGCCATGCGCAATTGCTGACCGAACTGAAAATCACGGCGGAGATGGTGCGATCGCGGCTGGATCGCAAGCCAGTTCGTTCCGCCGAGATCACCTTCGCCGGCAAAACCGTCTGGGCGGGATGAGGAGTTGAATCCTTGCGAAATTGAGCCCTTGAGGCAATGTTTGTCATGCCTTTTGCTTGCATTTACGTGCCGAATTTTCCTGTGGCTGCGGTGTTTCGCGCCGAGCCGGAGTTGCGCACTCAGGCCATAGCCATTTTCGAGGGCAAGCCTCCGCTGGAAAAAGTTTGTGCCGTGAATGAGAGCGCAGGCCGCATGGGCATTACACCAGGCATGACGAAAGCCCAGGCGGAACTTTGTGTGGAGTTGACGCTGCGTCCGCGTTCGCCGTTGCAGGAAGCCGCGGGGCACGCCGCTCTGCTGGATTGTGCGCAGTCCTTTTCGCCGTGCGTAGAAGATGCCGCGCTCGACACAGCGCTGGTTGATCTCGAAGGTGTGGAACCTCTTTTCGGCTCGCTGCCCGAAATTGCTCATGCCATGTCTCGCCGCGTTACCAGCCTCGGGCTCGAAGCCCATGTCACCGTGGCTTCGAATCCCGATGCTGCCATGCTCGCCGCCCGCGGATTTTCCGGTGTGACCGTGATTCCGCAGGGAAAAGAAGGCGAGTCTCTGGGATCTCTTCCGGTGGAAGTTTTGTTTGCCGATTGTGAAGGGGAAGAAGGGGAAGGGAAGCAGAAAAAAGATGAGAAAAAAGAGTCAACTCGCCTGCTCCTAACTCTTGAGCGCTGGGGCATCCGCCATCTTTGCGCTCTGGCTGCGTTGCCGGAAGTTGCGTTGAGCGAGCGTCTGGGTCAGGAAGGCTTGCGCTTGCAGCAACTGGCGCGGGGCACGGCTTCCCGCACCCTGGTTCCCGTGGAAGCGCCGGCGGTATTTGAAGAAGCAATCGAGTTGGAATATCCCATCGTGCTGCTGGAGCCGCTGGCTTTTTTGCTCAATCGTTTGCTTGAGCAGATTTGCGCGCGCTTAGCTTCGCGCGCCCTGAACACGCAGGAACTGCGGCTCACCCTGGAACTCGAAAACTTCTCGTCCCGCAAACAACAATTAGAAATCAACAATCAACCATGTTCCACACCATCGGCAACCGAAAATCGGTACTCGACAATTTGTTCCAACCGGCGAGAGCAATTCTGCCGAACGCTTCGTCTTCCTCTTCCCATGCTTGACCCCAAACTTTTTCTCAAGCTGCTGCAACTGGACTTGAATACCCATCCGCCGGGAGCGCCCATCCGGAAGATTCATCTCGCCGCGGAACCGGCGCGGTCGCGATCGGCCCAAGGTGGCCTTTTTCTGTCTCCGTCGCCCGAGCCGGAAAAACTGGAACTTACGCTGGCACGCATTGCCGGACTGGTCGGCGAGGCCCGGGTGGGCTCGCTGGAGCTGTTGGATACCTATCGTGCCGAAGGCTTCCGCATGAAGCGCTTTGTGCCCGGAGCGGCTTCAGAAACGAACCGTCACAAAAGCTCGTCAGAAGAACAACCCGCCATCGCGGCTCTTCGTATGTTCCGCCCCCCACTGCGGGCTACGGTGACTTTAGAGAATGGGGAACTGGTGCGCGTAGTCTGCTCGAAGAAAAAAGAAGTGCAGGGCAGTGTGCTCTGGAAAGCCGGTCCATGGCGCAGTTCCGGCGATTGGTGGGAACGGGAAGCCTGGGCCCGCGATGAGTGGGATATCGCCTTGCAAACCGCAGATGGTGCCGCTCTCTACCGGCTCGTGCACGATCGGCTCGGTGGAAGCTGGTTCGTAGATGGCACCTATGACTGAAACATCAGTTTCTCAGTTAAAACCCTTTACCACTGCAGAGTCGAGAGGTTCTTCACTGAGAACTGGGAATTGAGAATTTGGTGTATATCGAGCTTCACGCCCGCTCCGCTTTCAGTTTCCTCGAAGGCTCTTCCTTACCTGAGGATCTGGCAGGAATCTGCGCCCGGCTCGACATGCCTGCTATGGCATTGCTCGACACCGACGGCGTCTACGGGGCGCCGCGCTTTCACCTGGCAGCAAAAAAAATCGGGATCAAGGCGCACATCGGGGCGGAAGTTACCGCATTTTTACCATGGAGTCATGGAGACTCGGAGAAGAGCAATCCACCATCAAAGATCAACAATCAGCAATTGAAGAATTCCTCCGTGTCGGAGCCTGCCCTTAGCGTAGCCGAAGGGTGTCTCCGTGGCGAGTTCCGCCTTCCTTTACTCGTTTCCTCCCGTACCGGCTATCAAAACCTCTGCCGCCTCATTACCAAAATGAAGTTGCGCGCGAAAAAAGGCGGAGGTTCGATCCGCGAAGAAGAACTGGAAGAGCATGCTCAGGGTCTTATTTGCTTAACCGGCGGTGCGGAAGGGCCGCTGGCCGCCGTCTTACGGCATGGCGGCATCGAAGAAGCCCGCAAGCAAGTCGAGCGACTGATTGGATGGTTTGGCCGCGGGAATGTGTACATCGAGTTGCAACGCCATTTTCATCGGGAAGAAGAAACTCGCAATCGTGCCGCCATTGCAATTGCCCGGTCGCTCAATCTTCCTTTACTCGCGACGAACGGTGTCTGCTACGCCACCGCAAAAGATCGCGAACTCTGCGACGCATTCACCGCCATTCGTCATCACCGCACGCTGTCGACAGCCGGGCGATTGCTGGCGCGCAACTCCGAGCGTCATTTGAAATCGCCGCAGGAGATGCAGCAGCTATTCGCCGACCTGCCCGAAGCCATCCGCAACACCCGTGAATTATCCGCACGCCTCGAATTCACGCTCAACGATCTGGGCTACCAGTTCCCCCGCTATCCCGTTCCTGATGGCGAGACCATGAACTCGTTCCTGCGCGAGCGCGCATGGGAAGGTTTTCGACAGCGTTATGGCCGTGCTTCGGCCGATATGCAGACCCGCGCCCGCCGGCAGATTGAGCGCGAACTCGTGCTCATCGAAAAACTCAATCTTGCCGGCTACTTCCTCATCGTGTGGGATCTGGTCCGCTTCTGCCGCGAGCAAAATATTTTGGTGCAGGGACGCGGCTCGGCCGCCAACAGTGCCGTCTGTTATTCGCTGGGCATCACGGCCGTCGATCCCATCAGCATGGAACTTCTCTTCGAACGCTTTCTTTCCGAAGAGCGTGGCGAGTGGCCCGACATCGATCTCGACCTGCCCAGCGGCGACGAGCGCGAAAAAGTTATCCAATACGTCTACCGGCGCTATGGCGGGCGCGGCGCGGCCATGACGGCGAATGTGATCACCTATCGCAATCGCATGGCGGCGCGCGAGATGGGAAAGGCGCTGGGATTCGATCCGGAAACGCTCGCCAAGATTTCCGCTGCGGTCGCCACCTGGGAATTCCGCGATGAAAACGACGCGCTCGACCGCCGCTTCCGCGATGCCGGGCTCGACCTCAACCATCCGCGCCTGCGCAAATATTACGAACTGTGCCTTGCCGTGCAGGATTTGCCGCGCCATCTCGGACAGCACTCCGGCGGCATGGTGATTTGCCAGGGACAACTCGACTCTGTCGTTCCGCTCGAACCCGCTTCCATGCCCGGGCGCGTGGTTGTGCAGTGGGATAAAGAAGATTGCGCCGACCTGGGCATCATCAAAGTCGACCTGCTCGGCCTGGGGATGATGGCCGTGCTCAAAGATTCGATTGAGCTTATTCGCAGCCACTACCGCGAAGAAGTCGATCTGGCACATCTACCAAAAGATGATCCCCCAGTTTATTCCGCTCTGCAAAAGGCTGACACCATAGGATTGTTCCAGGTGGAAAGCCGCGCGCAAATGTCATGCCTGCCGCGTCTGCACCCGAAATGCTTCTATGACATTGTGGTGCAAGTGGCAATCATCCGGCCGGGGCCCATCGTCGGTCAGATGGTGAATCCTTTTCTCTCGCGTCGGCAGGGACGGGAAGAGGTCACATATCCGCATCCTTCGCTCGAACCTGTGCTCAAGCGAACGCTGGGCGTGCCTCTGTTTCAGGAGCAACTGCTTCGGCTCGCCATGATCGCAGCCAAATTCACTGGCGGCGAGGCAGAAGACTTGCGCCGCGCCATGGGCTTCAAGCGATCGCAGGCTCGCATGAAAGAAATCGAAGCCAAGCTGCGTGCCGGCATGACGCACAACGAAATTCCGGCCGAGGCCCAGGAAAAAATTATTCTCGCCATCACATCCTTCGCGCTCTACGGATTTCCCGAATCGCACGCTGCCAGCTTTGCGCTCATCGCTTATGCCAGTGCCTATTTGAAGTGCCATTACCTCGCCGCCTTCACCGCCGCCCTGCTCAACAACCAGCCCATGGGATTTTATTCTCCGGCGACGATCGTCAAAGACGCACAACGCCATGGATTGAAAATGCTGGCGGTGGATGTGACGCGCTCGGAGTGGAAGTGCAGTTTAGAAACAGTTGCCGGTTGCCAGTTGCCAGTTGCCAGTAAAACCTTTGGACAGGATGCTCAGGCGGCAGCGGGGGGGACTCCTGCGCTACGCCTGGGATTGCGCTACGTCCGCGGGCTGCGCGAGGAAGCTGCTCAGGCTCTGGTGCGGGAGCGCGCTTGTGCTCCGTTCACTTCTATTCACGATCTGACTCGCCGGGTTACGGAACTGCGCAAGGATGAACTCACTACACTGGGGGAAATCGGGGCTTTGAATGCAGTTTCTAATTTCCAGTTTCCAGTTTCAAGAAAGTCAGAAAGTATTCCCGTGGGTTCTCAATGGAAACCGGAAACTCGAAACTCGAAACCGCGCCTTCACCGTCGCGATGCTCTCTGGCAGGTGGAACGGGCGATCCGCGGCTCCGGGCCGTTGCTCGAAAATTTGCCCGAATCCGATTCGCCTTCCCCGCTCCATCCTATGAACCACGAAGAGCGCCTGGTTGCCGACTTCCACGGTACTGGCCTCACCGTTGGACCGCATCCTATGGCTTATCGCCGCGAATGGCTCAATGCCATGGGCATTCGCCGGGCCAGCGAACTCCGTGACATTCCCAGCGGCAAGCGTCTTCGCATCGGAGGCTGTGTAATCACACGCCAGCGTCCGGGAACCGCGAAAGGTTTTGTTTTTGTCAGCTTGGAAGATGAAACGGGAGTAGCCAACGCGATCATCACGCCCGATCTTTTTCACCAAAACCGCCTGCTGCTGGCTTCAGAGCGGTTTCTGGCCATCGAAGGCATCCTGCAGAATCAGGACCATGTGATCTCCGTCAAAGCGGAACGCGTGCTGCCACTGTTTGTTACGAAAGCCGAGACCATCTCGCACGACTTCCACTGAATGGATCTGGAACCAGAAACTGAGAACTGCCCCTATTGCTCGGGTGGTGCCGGCGGTCCTTCGGGTCTACCATTCTCTTGTGGCGCAATCGGCAGCCTGACGGCTCCGAGCATAATGTCGCGTTCCTCCGGTGAGAACATTTTCTTGAACCGGCCGGAATTGATCACCCGCTCGCGCTCTTCCGGAGGCATGGCGCTCAGATCGCGCACCGCCATGGTCACCACGCGCCGCCGGTCCGGCGGAAGCTGCCGCATCTGGCCGAACACTACGCGCGCCTGTTGCTTCTGTTCCGGCGTTAGGTGCGCCCACCGGTCCATGTTGCCCACGATGCGCTGCTGTTCCCGCGGCGGAAGGCTCGCGAAATAGTGCAGCCACGGCCGCAAATGCTGCTGCTGCGCAGGAGACATACGGCGGAATCCGGGATCGTTTTGCAAGGCACGCTCCTGCTCTCCCGGAGGCAGTCCCTGGTATTTGCGCAACCAGTCACCGGCATGTGCTTCCCCGGGGTGATTCGGTGCTGACGGCCGTCCCTGCACCACCCGAAAGTTGTTGCGCTGCGCCAGGCAGGGAGAGAAAGACAGCACCACGGTCGCTGCCGACAGCACAACCGTCGCCATCCATCCCGTCATGAAATTTCCCCGCCGCATTCTCCCCCGCCCTTAGGTCTCGTCCACTTGTGTCGTGGTTCTTCGATCAGCCCTAGGGATTTTCCACCACATCGTGCTGCAGTTCCAGATCATCCAGCAAATCGAAGTCGGCGTACAGATCGTGATTTTTCTCGAGAGCCTGCAAATCGCTGACCGCCGTACCCGGTTCCGCCGCTTGTGTCTGCGGCTCGACCTCCGCTATCTCGCCGTCGCCGGAATTGTAGACACCGCCGCTCTTGGTGAAGAACAGCCCCATGCCAACTGCGATCAGCACCGTGAGCGCCGCCGCCAGCACCGGACGCCGGAACCACGCCAGCCATCCCGCCTGCGGTTTAGCGATCTCTTCCCGCAGACGCGCCTTGAGACGCACATCGAAATACGGCGACGGCTCCGGAGCCTGCCATTGGTCCAGCAACGCCATCGTTTGTCTGAACTCTTCCAGCTTTCCGGCGCACGCGCCGCAACCTGCCAGATGCCCGCCGATCTCCGGCGTCACTTCCATCAGGGCGGACGCTAGGTCCGGCATCATTTCGCGAATCTCCTCGCACTTCATAACCGTGCTCCCCTCACCTTCTTTTCTTCTTTTCGCCACTGCCGCTTCGCTTCCACCTGAAAACGCAGCTTCCTACCCAAATTCTCTTAACTTTCTACACAAACTCTTTCAACTGTTCCCGCAAAGTCTCGTATGCGCGGAACAACAACGATTTCGTCGCCGACTCGCTCAACTTCAAAACATCGGCAATTTGCTTGTAATCCATTTGCTGGTACTTATGCATGATCACAGCCAGTTTCTGCCGCTCTGGCAGGGCCTCCACTTTGCTCCGGATTGCCAGCATCCGCTCCCGCCGCACCAGAGCTTCTTCGGCCGTCATCGTGTCGTCGGCTACGTCCATGGTCGTGCCCGTTTCCGCATCCGGTTCGTCCAGGCTCATGGTCACCTCCGGACGCTCCTTACGCGTGTCGCGCGCATGATTGACCGCCAGGTTGGTCGCAATGCGATACAGCCAGGTGGTGAACTTGGCACTGGCCTCGTAGCTCTGGCGCGAGCGATACACTCGCAGAAAGACTTCCTGCGCCAGATCCTCCGCTGCGGCCGTGTTGCGCGCCATCCGGTACATGAAACTAACCAGCGGACGGCGGTATTTCTGCACGAGGAAGTCGAAAGCCGACTGGTCCCCCGCCTTCACCCGCAGCATGACTTCGGCGTCGGTGTAATTTTCGGCGCCGGCCATTGCTGGTTCCAATCCGCTGGCTGGGCGTGGCCCTAGCGCAGCCATCAGAACCCCCCGGTCCATGGCGGCAGTGCTCACACTAGATCGAACCCGGTCGCGGGAGGAAAGTTGCCCTTTTTCCTGTTCCCCCGAACCCTCGGAAGTCCCCGCAGATGTGGGGGATACAGGGGATCGATCTGGCCTGGACGGGTCTGGCATGAAGGTTACTTGGGTATGCAGGGACTGGCAGCCCGAACCCGCCTTTGCCCTGCCGCGGATAGGCTATCATGCCGACTTCGCTTTTCCATCCGAAAAGCTGCACCGCAGCCAGCGCCGCACTGCATCGCAACCGTCGAAGACGATATTTGCCCCGCTGCATAGGTGCGGGCGTCATCAGGGTCGAAAACGGCGTCACCTACGAGCGCGACGGTGAAGTTGTGAAGCGGTTTGGCTTCCTCCACCTCGGGCGGCATTTTCTGGCATTCCTTATGGACGAGCAGGAGAATCCCGCGGTGGTTCAGGCAATCATGCGCCATGCAAGATGGAAGATGGACATGACCCTCTACTACTCACAATCTCGCCGCAAAGCAAAGCGAGCCGCTCAGAAAAAGGTGTTTCTACGCCCGATTCTTGAGGAAATGCGGGTGTCAATGCGGGAGCCAGAGACGATGCAATGAACGCGAAATGGTTCGGGAACTTGTGTACAAACATGAACCTACGCAAGCATTCGGCGATGGCGAATCAGGAATTTTCTTGCCTTCTGCTTTCTGTGAAGGGCTGTGGATTTTGGTGGAAGATGTTAAAAGATATTAAAGAAACGCATACTTGACAGCAAGTCCACCAAGGCTTAATTTTCAACAAATCGATAACTACATGTCCGCCTTTCTCAATCGCGCGCGCTCCGCCTCCGATTTCGAAACCATAAAACGCCGTGATGGGTTCCGGATTGCTTTCGATTCAGCCTCAAAGAGGACCGGTCCCGGTCCTTCGAGTAGAGTGGGATCTTTGTGCACAACTGCGAAGATGTTCGACACGTATAACAAGGGTCTTCCTACGTAAGAAAGGAGTCTTCCTAGCCCAGTGTTGACCCGGGAGAGAACAAGCGCTCCGCCCGCTGCGCACGGCCCATCGGCGCCTGAACCCTTTCTGGCGGCGGAGGCGCGGGTGCGCGAACTGATCGAGGGAAAGCACTCGAAAGCTGCTGTCGAAACCGCGAAAGAGCTGCACAAGCGTCATCCTACGCCGAGCTCGGAGGCTTTGCTGATGGACGCCTATCAAGCGCGCATCCGCAGCCTGATGGAGCACGGAATGTCGATTGAGGCCAGGTCGCTGTTGAACTTGGTCATCCAGCGGTTCCCTCCGGTACGCACGAGGTGGGAACAACTCGTGCTCGAAGTGCGCATGCAGGAAGGGAATTTGGACGAGTTTGTTGCTCCTTTCACCGATCCGAACCTGGATCCGTTCTTGCGCGAGAAGATAGAGACGGTGATACGGCAACGAGTATTCGACCTGACCGCTCTTGCCCAGGTTTCATCGCTTCCCCCTGGACACGGTTTGCCGGAGGCAGCCAAGGCGCTGACGGCTGCCCTGAAGGCGGTGACCAGCCGGCCCACCGATGAAGCCGATTTGTTCCTTTCGGAGGTATCGCGGCGTAGTCCACTGGGTTCGTGGAAGGCATTGATCCATGCCATCGCGGCTTTTTACCGTCGAGATGACACGAGTTGTCGCAGGTGGCTCCAGACCGTTAGGTCGGATTCGGTTCCCGCCCGCCTGGTGCCCGTCATGCAGGTAATGTTAGGTTCCGAAGGAGGCGTCAGCCTCAGTTCTGCTGCCGCCCAGAACTTGGTAGCCGCGATCGGAGCAGGCGAGGAGGCTTTCCGCCAAGCTCTCGCGGATCTGGAAACGGCATTGGCGGCCAAGAAGCGGCCGCCGATTCTCGAAAGGGCGCGGGCTGCGATGTCGGCCTGCGAACGGTTTCGTCCGGATCTGCGCGACCGGTTGCGCCAGTACATTTCGGTGCGCTGCATGGTAGTGGGCTTTCGCCCGAATCAGGTGCGCCGTGTGCTTGGGGGGACGCCGCGAAACGACGCCCGCTGGTACCAGTTGATGGCCACGGCCCTTGAAAGGTCTGGGTACTTGGAGAGTTTGGCGCACTCCCTCATCGCCTGGGAGACATTTCGAGTCGTCGCGCTCGAAGAGAAGTGGTTTGCCGCCGAGAGCCTGGAAGACGGAGTTCTGTTGCTGCACATGGCAGGGTTGGCTGCACGCGTACCGGCGGACCTGGCCGAGGAGCTCCTCCAACTGGCGGATCCGGAAGACTCGGTTTCGCAGGCAGAATTGACGCCACGCCAGCTATTCTCGCCAGACGTTCTCTACGCACGGGCTTGCGCCGCCGATCCGCACAGCGAGGCCTTTCAATTCTGGCTGGGCTGGGCTAAGAAGCAGCGCGACTGGAGAGCGGCAGATCAGGTTGCCGAGCGCTGGCGACAGGCCTGTGGAAAGGACGTGGCCCCGCTGCTGTGGCTGATGGAATCAAGCGAGAAACGCGGTGCCTACCAGAAGTCGCTCAAGTATCTGCACCAAGCCGAGCAACTGGACCGTCTCAACCCGGAGGTCCGAAAAGCCAAATTGCGCCTTCTCCTCGCGGACGTCCTGCGCCACTTTCGTCAGCGTAAACCTCACCTGGCCAAATCAGGAATCGAACGCATCGAGTCCTTGCTCGAACCCGCCGGGAGCTTGGCGGCTTTCACGAACGCGCTCCGCAGAATTTGCGCAGCACTCGAGAAAGATCATGACGCGGTGCGCCGACACAGGGCGGAGGCGGAGGGGCACTTAGGAAATCCCGTTGCTGCCTACGTTCTTGACCGTGGCATCGTCGACGCGGCCGTTCTCGCGCCCGAGGAAGCCCTGCTGACTCCGCTCGACCTCAGCTCCCATACCGGCGGGACGCTCGTTAAAGGTTTGGCCAAGGCTTGTCTGTTAGGCGATTCCGTCGGCATCCCTGCGGCAATTCCCGAGAACTGGAAGGACCGGCTGAGGACTTGCTGCATGGATCCCGCGATCGCCCTGGATACCGCCGAGATGCTGGTGCTGGGCGAAGCTGCAATTCGCAGCCAGGCCCCCGAACTGGCCTTTGCCGTGTCGGTGCGAGGCCTGGCACGAGGTGGGGCCGACGCCAGGTTTCTGTTCCTGCGAGCGCGGTCGCTGCCGCCTGGTGTTTCTGAGAGACGCGCCGATTGCCTCTCCGCCGCCCTCGAACTGGCACACCGCGAAGGCAACAAAGACCTAGCTGGAAAATTGCTCGAGGAATTGCGTGGACGCCCGGGCAACATGTTTGAGCGGGACGATTTTCTTGCCCCTGGGCCCGAGGGGTACTCGATGGAAACGGGATTCCTAAATCAGGTCTTGGCCGACGAGAGAGCGCAGAAACAGTACCCGATGCTGGCCCGCCATGTCCCCGCTTCTGGCGGTATCGCTGGAATTCCAGTCAACCATCCCCGTGCCAAGCACGCGTTCTACGAGCCCGAGGAGTTCCCGGAGGAAGAGGAAGAAGATCTGGCCGATTTCGAAGACTTCCTTACGAACCTGCCTCCGAAACTCCGCCGTGAGCTGACCTTGGCCATCGCCCGTGGCGCCAGTCCCGAAGCAATCTTGAAAGGAATCCTGTCAGGCCGCTCGCGGGAGCTTGAGTCATTGCTCAAGATCCTGCCTCCTGAACTGGCGAGGGAGATCAGGAAGGCCATAGCGGATGGGGCCACTGCGGAACAGGTCCTGAACGAGCTCGAGGCCGCGGTTTCTCACCGCGACTCGGGGAAGACCGCGGGGCAGCGGCAGATGCGAAACAAGGGGAAATCCGAAGCAGGGCGGCCGCAACAGGGAAGCCTGTTCTAAGGATAGCGGAATGGAGAAAACGAATTTACTACCCGACCCATGGGAGCTATTGGGGGTCGCCCGAGAGGCGGGCGATGAACAGATACGGGCGGCGTATTTGCGCAAGCTCAAGCAGTTCCCGCCCGATCGCAATCCGGCCGAGTTTGAGCAGGTCCGGGACGCCTATGAATTGCTGCGCGATCGACGCCAGCGCTTCCGATACTTCCTGTTCTCGACGGATCCACTTGCCCCCTTGGACTCGGTCTTTGGGAGCGCTTCAAGTCAGAGGAACTTTGTCGGGCCGGAGCCCTGGTTGGAAGTATTGAAGGAAAAATAAATCGGAATGAGCATAAACGGTGTTGACTCCCCCCGCGACTCTGTGCAGGAAACCCGCGAAGCCATTTTGCGTGGGTTCGAGAGCTGGCTGGATAGTGCGCTCGCTGACGAACAGCCGCTACCGGGCCTAGCCGCGGACCTACTGACAGCCATCGAAAATGGAGAGCCTCCCCCGCCTATCGAGGGCGGCTGTGACCTGTACAGCTTGTGGTCTGTCTTCACTGCGCTCAGGCGGGAGGTCAAGCTGCAAAGTCGGACCTTCAAGCAAGTAAACGATACGCTGGCAGAGCTGAAGCAGACGGTGGTTGCCTCGCTCGGCGAGGATTCTTCCCCCGGGCTGGTGGAGGTAAAGGAATCAGAAGCGGATGCAGTTTCGACAATTCATGAACGTCGTCCAGAAAAGCGACACATCGATCTCCTCCTCGATCTACGCGACCGCTTCGAGCGCGGCCTCAATTCCGCGCGCGCAGCCGGGCCGGGGTTGGCCGCCAACGCCCACCGTCCCTGGTGGGCGCGTTGGTTCGCCATGGAGCACGAGCAACAGTCCGATGCTCAGCAGGTTTTGACGGCGCTCGAGAAGGGCTACACGCTGACCATGGATCGCCTCGATCAGGCGTTACAGGATTATCAGCTCAGCCCCATCCTCTGCGAGGGCAAGGAATTCGATTCCCATCGCATGACTGCCGTCGAAGTGGAAGAGACCGATTCGGTCCCGGAGGGCACGGTAGTGGGCGTCTACCGTACCGGTTATGAGTGGGAGGGGGAGGTTTATCGTCCGGCTCAGGTCAAGGTTGCGCGCAGGAAATTGAGTGAGCGGGAAGTTGAGTAACTGGGTAAATCATTGTCGTAATTGGATCAAGCGCTGTATCAACCCGGGAATCTCGGCGGTCGAGGCTACGGCAGCGCTCGGTGATTTCAGGGGGCTGCATTTGTCGGTGCTTGATCCACGGTTGCCGTGTCCCGACAACCGGTCCCTCGCGCGAGATTTAGGACACCAGAGAACATGACAATCATGGAGCGATGAAGCTGATGAGCGATCTTATTGTAGGCATTGATCTGGGCACCACAAATTCCGAGGTGGCTGCCTTTGTGGATGGCCGCGTGCAAGTTCTCGGCTCCGGCAAGAGCAACATCCTGCCTTCGGTCGTGGGCCTGTCTAGTTCCGGGGAACTGCTGGTGGGAGAGCGCGCGCGCAACCAACTGGTTCTTTACCCGGAGCGAACCGTGCGCAGCATCAAGCGCAAGATGGGGAGCATCGAGACGGTGACGCTCGGCGACCGCCACTTCACCCCGCCCGAGATTTCAGCCCTGATTCTGCGGGAACTGGCGGATTGGGCGTCGCGCAGCCTGCGGCAGCGGATCGAGAAAGCGGTGATTACCGTTCCCGCGTACTTCTCTGACGTGCAACGCCAAGCCACACGCGAAGCCGCAGCCCTGGCAGGACTGGAGGCAATCCGCATCCTGAACGAACCGACCGCGGCCAGCTTGGCGTATGGCGCAGGAGCCCGGCACACAGCCATGGTCTATGATCTCGGGGGCGGTACGTTTGACGTGTCCATCGTCGCCTTGGAAGGCGATATTACTGAGGTACTGGCCAGCCATGGCGACAACCATCTCGGCGGCGACGACTTCAACGATCTATTGGCGGAGCATTTGCTGGCTGCCTTCCAAGCCCAGCACGCGATCGATTTGCGGCAAGGGTCCTCTGCCGCGCGCGCGCGCCTCTGGTGGGCGGCCGAAGAGGCCAAGAAACGCTTGAGTTTTGAGCCCGAAGTCACCATCCGCGAAGAAGCACTGGTCACCGAGAAGGGCAAGCCGCTCCATCTGGAACTGGAAATCACCCGGGAACAATACGAGGCGATGATCCGACCGCTGCTCGAGAAGACGCTCGAAAGCGTCTCCAAAGCTCTGGCCGATTCCCGCAAGAACCCGGCGGAGCTGGACGCGATCCTGCTGGTCGGCGGCTCCACGCGCACTCCCTTGGTATCCCGCCTGCTGCATGAACGCACCGGCCTCGTGCCGCGGGAGGAAATTCATCCCGACCTCTGCGTAGCCCTGGGAGCTGGTGTCCTGGCTTCACGGCTGGCGGGGCAAGAGGTCGATCGGGTGCTCGTCGATGTCTGCCCCTACTCATTCGGCGTATCCTATCTCGGGGAACGTGGCGGTGTTCCCTACCCCCACTGCTACAAGCCAATCATCCGCCGGAATACCCCTTTGCCGCTGACTCGTACCGAGCGCTTCTATACCTGTGTTCCGTTTCAGGAGGTGGTCGAAATTTGCGTATACGAAGGTGAGGACGAGGATGCGCTCAACAATATTCTGGTGGGCAATTTCAAGGTGAAGGACTTGAAGAAGCTCGCCGATCCGAGCGAGGTTCTCTGCCGCATGAGCCTCGACCTGGACGGCATTTTGCACGTGACCGCCCTCGAGAAATGCACCGGCAAATCAAAGCACATCACCATTGACCGAGCGCTCGAGAAAAGGAGCGAGGCTGAAATTGCCGAAGCGCGTAAACGGCTGGAGGCTCTGTACTCGAGTCGCATCTTCGAAGGCGCCGAATCGGAAGAAGATGCATGGCTCGACGAAGAACTCGAAGAAGAGGCAGAAGAGTTGGAGGAGGCCGGGACCGATGCCACCTCGGAGACGGCTATTGCAACGAACGGCGTGTGGCCCGAAGTTGCCCGCGAAGCATCCGAAGTAGTGGAACGCTCGCGCCAGTCACTGGAACAAATGCACGAGGAAGACCGCAATGAAGTCATCGATCTCACCACGAAGATCGAAACCGCGATTGCGGCCAAGGATGAGAAGATCCTAGAACACGCTACCCAACAGCTTTCCGAACTGTTGTTCTTTGTGGAAGGGAAATAGTTGAACGATAACGGCTCGCAACTGGCCCCGGACGGCAAGTGCCCGGTATGCGAGGCCCGCTTTCGCGGAGTCGCAATCTGCCCGCGGTGTGGGGCCGATCTGATGCCCATGATGCTGCTAGCAGCCCACGCCTATTCTCAGCGGCAATCCGCGCGACAGTCTCTTCGGGCGGGAGACGCGCAAAGTGCTCTGGCTGCGGCCGAAGCGGCTCAAGAACTGCACGCTACCCCGCAGGGGCGCATTTTAAAGGCAGTATGCGATGTGGCGATCGGTGCCGCACGGCCACAGCCGTCTGCATCGCACGCTCCTATGCGAGGAACAGACGACGCCTCGAGCAAGCGGCGGCGGTCCGATATGCGGTTGCTAGTGTCTTCGAAAGCTCTCTGCTTATCGGCAGCTATTCTAGTCTTGGTCACTGCGTATAGGCATTGGGGCCGTCATCGGCACACCTGATCCCATAATTTTTGTGGCAATCGGCGGCCGTCGGGATTTGGCTTGAGCGGCTCAAACCACGATTGTCATCTTCGTTTTCGTTCGCGGATACGATAGGGCGAACATCTCGAACCGTTCGGACAGGCCAAGGGACCCGCCATAGTGACTCAACAGCGTCAAGCTGCCTGCGCATATCGGCGATCGGCGCAAGCCAAGAGAGCCATCATTTCGTCTAGCGTAGCGATGTCGAAGTCTCGCATCGAACTGGCATGCTCCAGCCTGTTCTGCACAGATCGACGGGGATTAAACAACTTAAGTCGAATGTCGTGGTCGTGAGCCCATCGCTGCAGGAACAGGAGCATGCCCAGACCTCCGCCTTCGATGGCAGTGACTTCCGAGAGATCGAGAACAATGATTCGGGCATCGCTCTGTAAGTTGACCGCTTTGCGCAATTCGATAGCGGCGTCGCTCCGGACAATTCGGCCTTCGCACTCAATTACCGCCATTTCGCCGATGTTTTCAATATGGATAGTCATATTCTTCTCCATCCTTCAGTCGCTTGGCATGACTGCACGTGTCGAGCCATTGATCTGCACCTTGTATTTGTGCGGGTAAGCGGCTGATCAGTCGAAGTTACCGAGAGTTTTTGGCGAGGGACCAGGAAAATTTGGGTTACGGCAAATGCTGTATCTCGCGCCGGGAGAGTACTAATTTTACCTTCTCCAGGCGCATCACCGATTGCAACGAAAACTGTCGCGTACGGAGTCAATTTGCTTCCATGTCTCCGCTTGCCGCGGTTGCTGGGACATTCCAAAAAATGGCGCCCTATGATTCGACCCGGGACACACACAGGTCACAACTTCGGAATTCAGCTTGATGACCTTGCCGTGCGTATCGTAGATGCTCACGATACCTTGTGCTAGGCAGGACCTTCCCCTGATATTGCGGTTCCGCGTCTTACCTTGGCTTCCTTCAGGAAATGGATTTCGGGCCAGGAAAATGTATTGAGAACGGTTGCGTCTAAGGCCTTAGGTTTCGCCCGTGGTTACAATGTGGCGCTGAAATGCTCCCACTGCTGCTTCTGCTGCGCCATAAATGCCATGAACCGCGGGTCCTTTTTCAGGTTATCCAACTGAGCGTCGCCCTCAAAGAGCGGATAATTAGGGAAGCCCTCATCGGCGGTCACTTGCAACCACTTCACCGCCTGCTCTGGCTCCTTCATCAGAGCGTAAGCGGAAGCAATGTTATAAGACGTGTGATGGAAGTGAGCGTAACCACGGCCGATCTCGATAGCGTGCTGAATTGTGGCTTCCGCTTCGCTGTTCTTGCCAGCCTTGGCCAGCATCACGGCTTTCACACTGGTGACCATCCCGCCCTTATCTGTCGAGTGGTCTTTGAAGTATCGCTCAATTAACGCCGAGGCTTCCTCGTCGCGCCCTAGCCGGAATAAAGCATTGGATGTATAAAATGCCAGGAGTTCAGGGTTCTGTTCGAGCGGAGTGCTATTGAATATCTGAAAGGCTTCTGCGTATTTGGCCCGGCACATATCGATGACTCCCAGGCGGTACCGCGCCAGAGTGTTGCTCGGGTTGATAGCCAATGCTTTTTCAATCTCTTGCTGTCCCTTGTCGAGCATGCCGATGTGAAGGTAGACAAATCCCAGTTGGTGATGCGCTTCATCGAAATTGGGATTCAGTTCGATCGCGCGACGGTACGACTGAATCGCCTGCGCGTGAGGGAACCGCTTGTAGGGCGTCCACAACATCAGCCCGCGGGCAAAATGACCCTCCGCCAGATTGGGATCTATCGCGAGCGCTTTATCCACGGCGACTTCAGCATCCTCATACGACTTCTTCCTCTCCGCATCGGACGCCACATAACGCGCTTTGATGGTATAGGCGCGGGACAGCTCGGCATAGGCAGAGGCAAAGCGTGGGTCGGCGGCTGTGGCCTGCTCGAATAGATTGATGGCAGCTTGATTATCGGCTGGGTTCTCGCTGCCGACCTTGACCATGCCGCGCATGTAGGCGTCGTAGGCCGTGGAGTTGGCGGACATGACAGCCGCACCCGACGCCGTAGCGTGCTTCACAGTCCGCGATGAATACACGTATGCGGCTCCCGCCAGCGCCAGGACGATGGATGTTCCGATCAGCCCGAGCCCAAGCTTTGAACCCCAAAATCGGCTGACCTCAGGGCTTGTAATTACCGGCGGCGTTTTTAAACCTACTGCGATGTCCTTCGGCCTAAACTGTCCGCTTTCGTATTCGTCGCGGATTTGCCGCAGGTCAGGGATCAAATCTCCCATCGTCTGGTAGCGCAGCGCCGGATCCTTCTCAAGGCATTTTCGGATCAGCCCCTCTTCGGCATTACCGCTGTGCCCCAGACTGGAGCGTCGAATCGGCGGCGGTTCCGCGGTCAGGATTGCGGAGATGACTTCTGCTGGGCTCCTCGCCTCGAAGGGCCGCCGCCCGCTCAGCAATTCATAGAGCACAGTGCCGAAGCTGAAGATATCGCTGCGACAATCCAACGCCTCGCCGCGCACCTGCTCCGGCGACATGTAGGGCACGGTGCCGATCACCATTCCCGGGATGCTCAGTATGCTGGCTGTGTCGGTCTCGATGATGCTCGAATCGCTCAACACCTTTGCCACCTTTGCCAGACTGAAATCGAGCACCTTGACCTGGCTGCGCGCCGTGAGCATGATGTTTTCCGGCTTGATGTCGCGATGAATGATGCCGTGGGCGTGCGCTTCGTTCAGGGCGTCGGCAACCTGTGCCGCGATCGCGAGCGCCTCGCGTAAATCTGGCAGGTGGCGCTTGAGCTTCGAAGCCAAGGTTTCCCCTTCAACGTACTGAAGGACGATGAAGCTGTGATTGTCCTCCTGCCCAATCTCGTAAATAGCGCAGATGTTCGGGTGATCAAGAGTGGCTGCGGTTTTGGCCTCTCGCAGCAGACGTTGTTTGGCGCGCTCATCGGTCGCGACTTCTGCTGGGAGGAATTTAATGGCGACTTTCCGGGCCAGGCGCTTGTCCTCAGCCAGGTAGACCTCGCCCATGCCGCCGCGCCCCAGTTTCTCGATGATGCGGTAATGCGAGATGGTTTGGCCGATCACTGGAGCAGAATCCTACGTCTGAGAAACGGGCAAGTCAATGAAAGCCGGGGAGTTTGGCCGGACCTCAAGAGGATGGTTGTCATAAGAATCTCAAAAGCACTCATGGACCAAGCCAGAGGGTTTTGAGTGCATTCACAGTACGTACATCCGAAGCAGCCACCAGACAAGGAATATCGCGACGATGGCCCCCGCGATATGAACGATCCAGTCGCCAGCTGTTTTCGGTTTCCCAAAATTGAACATGCGGCCATGGTAGCAGTCCCCGCGATCTCAATGACAGAGCTCTGAGTGAAATCCTAGTAGGTTAGGTCGATGTTTCGGGTTTGCGGGAAAGAGAACCGATGAGCGTTTATTAGTACCAGCGCAAATTGTTTTGAATGCGGCTCTGAACCGACGGCTCTTTTATAAACGCATCATCCATTTTCGGATTCCGGTGTCTGTAGCGCAACGCGTCCGAGATTCCTAATGAATTAGAACAATTCTGCCGGCCTATTTGGGTAATCGAACTTAGGTTATGGCCGCACATTTAGGATTGCTAGGCACGGAGGTGCCGTTTGACTCGCCCCCTCCCACGGCGTTACGTTGCCAGATGGCATGCTTCGAGTCCTGCAGTCTCCGTCGGCGGCACAACGGATCGCAGCCGCAACTGAATTCATCCGGTCTTTCGCTGCGGCGACTGAACTGCTCCTTGTCGGCTCGTCTCGTGAAGCCGTCGATGACTTGGTCCGCGGGTTCGCGCGTACGAGCGGCGCCACTTTCGGACTGCATCGCTTCAGCCTCACGCAGTTGGCAGCTCGACTGGCCATAGGCAGGCTGGCTGCAGCCGAAATTACCCCCAGCTCCGCAGTCGGAGCGGAAGCATTGGCCGTGCGTGCAGCCTACGAAGCCGCGACTCGGAACGAGCTACCCTACTTTGCGCCGGTTGCTAACTTTCCGGGTTTCGGACGTGCGACGGCTGCCACGATCAATGACTTGCGTTTCGCGGGTATTCCCGCGGAAAGGCTCAAAAGCTTGGAGGAATCCGGGCCTGACAACGCCGCGCTCCTAGGACGGTTCGAGGAGCAGATTGGCGAGGTGTCGGTCGGTGACCGCGCAATCCTCTTCCAGGCTGCCCTGGAAGAAGTCCGCGCCGGCGCGGATTTCGCCAGGCATCCGCTGTTGTTCCTGGATGTGCCCATCCACTCGGCGATGGAGAGAGCATTTTTCGTGGAGTTGGCGTCCGCCGCAAAAGACGTGCTGTTTACCTGTCCTACCGGAGACTTCCGCACGCTGGACAATCTAAAGATAGTTCCCGGCGTTCAGGACAAAGCTGCATCTGTCGTACCCGGGGATTCGAGTCTCGCGCGGCTGGGCTTTTATCTTTTCTCGGAGACAACTCCACCGGAAGGAGAGCCTGACGACGAGGTCGTCTTCTTCTCTGCCCCAGGAGAAGAGCGAGAGTCGGTCGAGATCGCGCGGCGCATCCTCGCCGAGGCCAAGAAAGGCATCCCCTTCGACCGTATGGCTGTACTTCTGCGGGCGCCGGAGACTTATGCGGCTTTAATGGAGGCCGCCCTAGGGCGGGCGGGAATCCCTGCTTACTTTGCGCGTGGAAGCCGGCGGCCGGATCCTTCGGGTCGCGCCCTGCTGGCGTTGTTGGCATGCGCCGCCGAGGGACTCTCCGCCCATCGCTTCGCCGAGTATCTGTCCTTTGCACAAGTTCCAATCCTGGCGGAAGATGGTGCACCCCCCGAGAACAAGGTCGAGTTTGTGCCGCCCGAAGATGACGCTCTGAGTTCGGCTGCGTCAGTTTCCGCACTTCAGACGCAAAACACATCACAAGACGAGGATGGCGACCAACTGAAATACGCAGACACGGCCGAATTGGCAGGAGCTCTCCGCGCACCTTGGAAGTGGGAAGAGCTTTTGGTGGATGCCGCCGTGATCGGTGGCAAGCAACGTTGGGCCCGGCGGCTCGATGGATTGCAGCACCAGTTCACGCTGGAGTTAGAGGAATACGCGATGGAGGAACCGGACTCGCCGCGCCTGGAAGCGGTCCGGCGCAAGCTTCGCAACCTGAGGCATCTCCGCGCATTCGCTCTCCCCGTGATCGAAGAGCTATCCGCACTGCCGAAATCGGCAACCTGGGGAGAGTGGATCACCGCGCTGGAGCATCTCGTTCCCAGGGTTTTGCGCCAACCGGAACGGGTGCTAGCGGTTCTCGCCGATCTGAAGCCCATGGGGCCGGTCGCTTCCGTTCCACTCGCCGAAGTGCAGAACGTGCTGCAGCACTGGCTGGCGAACCTGCAGCAACAGCCACCCGAGAACCGCTACGGGCGTGTGCTGGTGGCAACTCCTGAGCACGCGCGCGGGCGCTCGTTCGACATCGTCTTTATTCCTGGACTTGCGGAGCGCATGTTTCCCCAGAAACTTCGGGAAGATCCGCTGCTTCTCGACAAGCTGCGGCGGCAGCTCTCTTCCGATCTGTCCGTGATGTCAGACCGCAGCCAGCAGGAGCGACTCCTGTTGCAGATCGCGGTCGGTGCTGCGAGCCAGCGTTTGTATCTTTCTTATCCTCGCCTTGACGTTGCGGAAGCCCGAGCCCGCGTGCCTTCATTCTATGCGCTGGATGTGGCGCGCTCGATCACCGGGTACGTGCCGGACTACGAGGTACTCGCCCGAGATGCAGAACTGGCCGGTGCGAGCCGGCTGGCATGGCCCGCACCACGCGACCCGTCTGAGGCGATCGACGATGCGGAGTACGATTTGGCCACGGTATGGCCGCTCTTGAATAAGAACGAGCCCCGGGCGGGACGGCTAGCCTACGTCATGAAACTAAATCCGCACCTGGCCAGATCGCTCCGGAGCCGCTGGGCGCGATGGCAGAGCAAGTGGTCCGAGCATGACGGCCTCTTCACGAAGCGCTCGTCGATCCTTGCGATACTCGAGTCGCACCGTTTGGCGACCCGCCCCTACTCGGTGTCAGCACTGCAGAACTTCGCGGCTTGTCCCTACCGGTTCCTGCTTTCCGCCATTCACCGGCTCGAGCCGCGGGAAGAGCCGGCACAGCTTGAAGAAATGGACCCGAGGACCAAAGGAGGACTGTTTCACCGCATCCAGGCGGAGTTCCAACGTGAACTGAAAGACAAAGGCCTGCTTCCGATAAAGGGGGCACAGATCTCCAGGGCTCTCGGAATGCTCGACCAGACTGTAAGGCGGGTCGCAGATGAAGCCTATGAGGAACTCGCTCCGGCGATTGATCGGGTGTGGGTGGACGCGATCGAAGCGATGCGCTCGGACCTCCGCCTGTGGCTGGAGAAGGTGGCGGAGCAGGACGGCTGGGTACCCATCCATTTTGAGTTTGGCTTCGGGTTCGGGGCAAGGGAGGGACGCGATCCTGCTAGTCTTCCCGACCCGGTAAAGCTTGCTGAGGGCACCCTGGTTCACGGCTTCGTCGACCTGATCGAAAGCAGCGACGACGGCAAAACGCTGCGCGTCACCGACCACAAAACCGGGAAAGACCGGACGAAGAAGGGTCTGGTGGTCGGACAAGGGGAATATCTGCAACCGGTTGTTTACGGGCTGGCCGTGGAGGTGGCCCTGAAGCGCACCGTTATGGAGGGGAGGTTCTACTACTGCACGACCGAGGGCGGCTTCGACGAGCGTTGTATCCAGCTTGATCCAATCGCCAGGCAAAGCGCGGGGCTCGTGCTGCGCACGATCGACGACGGGATCGCGACTCCTTTTCTGGTTGCGGCTCCACGCGAGGATGCCTGCGTCTATTGCGACTTCCAAGAAGTGTGCGGTCCCTACGAGGAGATTCGCTTCGCCAGAAAGAAGGAGATTCCGCAGCTCGTTCAACTGAAAGCCATGAGGGGCCTGGCCTGATGAAACTCATCGATCAAGACGCCCGCGACGCTGTCCGCACGGCCCTCGACAAGACCATGGTGGTTGAGGCTGCCGCAGGCACCGGGAAAACGAGCGAAATGGTGCAACGAATCATAGCTGTGGTCGCGGCTGGAAAGACGACAATCGACCGCATCGCAGGCATGACTTTCACCGAGAAGGCTGCGGGCGAGCTCAAACTTCGTCTCCGCTCCGAACTCGAGAGAGAGCGCCGCGCAGAAGAGAAGAACTCCGCGACTCGCATCAACCTCGAGCAGGCTCTGGCGCACCTCGAGGAGGCACGGCTTAGCACCATTCACTCTTTCTGCGCTGATCTACTCAGGGAGCGTCCGGTAGAGGCACGCATCGATCCGCAGTTCGAGCTGATGACCGAGGCGCAGAGCCTGCATCTTTACCGCGAGGCGTTTCGTTCATGGTTCGAGCGCAAGCTGGAAGACCTGCCCGAGGGCACGCGCCGGATCCTGCGGCGTAAAAGCAGGAACAGCCCGACTGAGACCCTGACTTCGGCCGGCTGGGAGTTGTCAAAGTGGCGCGACTTTTCGGCGAAGTGGCGGCGACCAGAGTTCGACCGCAAGGCCGTGATCGATGCGCTCGTTGGAAAGATCCATGAACTTGCTCGACTGACCAGCGACCCTTCCGATCTAAACAACAACCTCTTCCGCGACACTGCCGCGTTACGGGCCCTCAGTGAGAGTATCCGCACCGCCGAACGGGCTCGGCCGCGAGACCACGATGGCATCGAAGCAACGCTTGTCCTGATCGCAAGCGATGGACAGTACCAACGATTTCGTGATCCCCGGAAGGGGAAAGCACAGTACAACCAGCAGGTTAAGCGCGACGACATTTTGGGCTTGCACGGCGAACTGCTTGCAGCTATCGACGCGTTTGTCCGGGACGCGGGAGCGGATCTCGCCGCCCGCTTGCAGACCGAACTGGCAGAGACTGTTGTCCAATACCAGTTGCTGAAGGAGCGTACTGGCAAACTTGACTTCCTCGACTTGCTCATCCGCGCCCGCGACCTTCTCGTCCAGTCCCCCGTCGTGCGCCAACATTTCCAGGAGCGATTCACCTACCTTTTCGTCGATGAGTTCCAGGACACGGATCCGTTGCAGGCGGAGATCATTGTCCTGCTCTCCGCCGATGATCCCGGAGCCAACAACTGGCGCAGCGTCACGTCGGTTCCAGGGAAGCTGTTCATTGTCGGGGATCCGAAGCAGGCAATCTACCGTTTTCGCCGTGCCGATGTCGGCACTTATGAAGAGGTGAAACAGTTGCTGCTCAGAAGCGGCGCCGAACTGCTGCAGCTGACCACCAGTTTCCGATCGGTGCCCTCGATCCAGGCCATGATCAACAGGGCTTTCGTGCCTCATATGGATGGCAATGCCGCGAACCTGCAGGCAAGCTATGTTCCTCTTTCCCCATTCCGCCAGGAGTACACGGAGCAACCGTCCATTGTTGCCCTTCCTGTTCCCAAGCCCTACCAGTCGAGATTCTCCCAAGGGGCCGTCAATGCTTCGCTTCCCGATGCAGTCGCCGCCTTCGTTGCATGGCTGGTCGAAAAAAGCGGCTGGACGGTACCGAAGCCGGGAAATCCCGGCGAGCGCATACCGCTCGCGCCGAATCACATCTGCCTGCTCTTCCGGAGGTTTGTCAGTTTTGATGATGACATGGCTCGGCCCTACATCAGGGCACTCGAAGCCAGGGATCTCCCCCACCTGCTGGTAGGAGGAAAATCCTTGCACGATCGTGAAGAAGTGCAGACGATTCGCGCGGCGCTTACGGCAATCGAGTGGCCGGATGACGAGCTCTCGGTCTTCGCCACTCTGAAGGGCTCGCTGGTTGCGATTCGCGACGACGTGTTGCTCGAGTATCGACACCGGGTCGGACGTTTCCATCCCTTCCGGCTCCCGACCGGGCCGCTCGAGGGAGAACTCCAGGAAGTGGTGGAAGGCCTTCGCATCCTGCAAAAGCTGCACCGAAACCGCAATCACCGACCGGCCGCAGAAACCCTGGACATGCTTTTGAAAGAAACTAGGGCGCACCTTGCATTCGCGCTGCGCCCTTCGGGCGAGCAAGTGCTCGCCAATGTTCTGCACATAGCCGAACTGGCAAGAAAGTATGAAGCGTCCGGTGGTCTCTCGTTCCGCGGGTTCGTAGAAGAGATTCGCGCCGGCGCGGATGCGGCGGAAACCGGAGAGGCTCCAATCTTTGAAGAGGGCAGCGAAGGTATCCGGATGATGTCAGTTCACAAGGCCAAGGGCCTGGAGTTTCCGGTCGTCGTACTCGCAGACATCACGGCCAAGATTTGCCAGTCTCATCCCAGCCGCTACATCGACTCCTCTTCCTCTCTGTGTGCGGTTCCGCTCGCAGGGTGCGCGCCGCTCGATCTCCTGGAGTGCGGTGAACTCGAGCTGGCGCGGGATCGCGCCGAGGGTGTCCGGTTGGCCTATGTGGCGTCCACGCGGGCACGCGAGCTTCTGGTGGTTCCAACCATCGGTGACGACCCGCGTCAGTCCTGGGACTCGGTCGCGAACTGGTGGGTGAGACCTCTGTACGACGCCGTTTATCCTGAGGAAGAAGATCGCCAAAAAGCGGGAAAGCCACCCGCTTGTCCGCAGTTTGGGAAAGACAGCGTTCTCGTCCGGCCGCCGGACCTGAGGGTAGATGAGAGAGATACGGTTTGGCCGGGGCTGCATTGGTTCGAAGCATCAGAAACCAACGACAAAGGCTACGGAGTGGTTTGGTGGGATCCGAGGGCGCTGACACTGAATGTCCCGCAGTCGTTTGGTATCCGGCAGGAGGAACTGCTGAAGGAGTCGGATGACCCCGATGTTTTGAAGAGGGACCTGGAGACCTTCAAGAGCTGGGAGACCCGAAGGGACAACGTCCGGCAACGGGCTGCTCAGCCGTCTGTCATCTTGCGGACCGCTACGGCCCAAGCCCGAAGCGAATCCGGTCTAGGTGAACCCGGCAGCAACCTGGAGGTGATTGAACTGCCGCGGGACCCGGATCGTCCATCCGGTCCGCGCTTCGGAGGCCTCGTACACGCTGCGCTGGCGGCTGTGTCTTTGAACGCGAACGCCGATCAAGTGGGACGAATCGCCGCTCTTTACGGCCGGGTGTTTGGAGCAGACGAGAGGGAGACAGCCGCGGCCGCAACTATCGTTCAATCTGTGTTGGGCCATCCTCTCATGGCGCGTGCCCGTCATGCATCTGCCCAAGGACTGTGCCGCCGCGAGACGCCGATCACCGTCACTCTTACTGACGGAATGCTGGTTGAGGGAGTAATTGACCTGGCCTTTTTCGAGAAAGATGCATGGACGGTGGTGGACTTCAAGACCGACCGGGAGATTGAGAAGGACCTTCAGCACTACGAGCGACAAGTGGGGCTTTACATGTTATCGATCGCGCGGGCGACAGGCCAGACTTGCGGGGGAATATTGATGAGGGTTTGATCGCGGGACTAAACGAACCGTCCAATCTATGCTGTTAGAGGGCCAAGAGACTGTCTGGCTCGTGCGCCAGATCCATAGCTGCAAGAGCAGTTTAGGTCAAGATTGCCTGAACAGGCAGCCTTTCTTCAGGGGGCCCGATCTCACGTACATCTCGCGTACCACGCCAGAAACGGCGTGAGATTGATTCAGTTTCTTCCCCAATTGACCCTTGAAAAGTGCGGATCTTTCACTACACTGACGATAAGATTCAGGGGTGCTCGTTTGTCACGACCACAAACCGTCGTAAATTTTTGCCAGTCCGAAGTAGGCTGAGTGATTGCTCGGCGGGCAACTCGAAGAGCAGCCAGACCTGAAAAAAACGACGGATCTGCGAGGAGCTCGCTTTCCAAGAAGGAGACGTCGCGGCATGGCTGCGAAACAGCGAGGATACAGCGGTGACACTATATTGATCTAAGGCTCGTCCTCGAAAGTAAGGGTCCATTCCGTTTAGAATTGCTTAACACCCCGATGCATTCCTCCCGCAGCCATTTGAAGACACCCCGAGTGTATTCGCCCACTTCCCAAGCGAATGTCGCGATCGGCATCGACTTTGGGACAACCAACAGTTCAATCGCCTTTGCCAGCTGCTCAGACGAGGTTCAGCTTGCCAAGTTCCCCTACTTGGGGGGCTTGACTGATGCCTATCGATCGCTGCTGTATCTTCAGCAGGTGAAGGAAGGTGGTGTAAATGCCTTGAAGTCGTGGACCGGCCCGGAAGGCATCGAGCACTATCTTTCCGCGGACGTAAAGGGGCGACTGATTCAGTCGCTCAAGTCGTTTCTGAGTAGCCGCAACCTCCACAGCACGGAGGTTTTCGGGCGACGGTATACCCTTGAGGATCTAATCGCAAGGATTCTCAGGGACCTGCGCGAAAAGGCGGAGCGGCAGTTCGGGATCAAAATCAGGTCAGCGGTAGTCGGAAGGCCGGTTCATTTTGTGGGAGCAGAGAACCAAGAAGACGAAAGTTATGCAGAAGGACGGCTTCGATCAGCCTTTGAGTTAGCCGGCTATGAGTCCGTAGAGTTCGAGATGGAGCCCGTGGCAGCGGCTCACTATTACGAATCCAAGCTTGACCATGACGAACTCATCCTCATCGGGGATTTCGGCGGCGGTACGAGCGACTTCTCATTAGTTCACGTTGGCCCTACTGTCCGCCGAAGAGGCAGAGCGCTGGGCGACATCGTGGGTAACGCGGGAGTTGGCATAGCGGGAGATTCCTTTGATGCAAAGATCATCAGGCACCTCGTCTCTCCGGCTCTCGGAGCCGGATCGCAGTTGCGCTCGTTGGGCAAGATCCTAACGGTTCCAAACTGGGTTTATGTCAGGCTAGAACGTTGGCATCATTTGTCCCTTTTGAGAGGCAGGGACGTGCTGAACATGCTGAGGGGCGTTCACGCGCAGTGGCTTGAACCAGAGAAAATCGGAGCACTCATTCACTTCATAAAGGAAGATCTCGGATTCTACCTACACCGCGCCGTGCAAAAGGTGAAGTGCGATTTGTCGAATGCCCCAGTGGCCACATTCCACTTTTCGGACGGGTTTGTGGATCTGAAGGTGGTAGTGGAACGAGCATCCTTTGAGGTGTGGATTTCCGAGGAACTTGGACAGATCTCTGGATGCATCGATTCTCTCCTCAGTTCTGCCGGTGTTCTGCCCAAAGATGTAGATATGGTCTTCCTGACGGGAGGGTCTTCATTTGTTCCAGCCGTCAGGAAAATCTTTGAAGCACGATTTGGAGAAGAGCGAATTCGGGGCGGAAACGAGTTTACGTCAGTAGCCAGCGGCTTGGCGCTGAAAGCGATGGACTCGCATGTATCCGCCTCGGTTAGGGGACTGAGCTTTACCTAGCGATGCATCCAGGCGATGTAGTAATGCTGCAGCCGCCATCGCAGGCGGTTACCCAGTCGGCATGTCATCGACGCGGCCAACAGGGCCAGCGATGCAGGTTTTACGACCCTCTCTGCGGTCGTCATGGATGGCCAACCGCTGCTCACGGAAGCGCCGCACTTCCGCCCAAAGTGCATGATTGAGTTCAGCTGTTAAGAGGAACCCTGCACGGGCAGCCCATGAATCAAATGCGGGCGCCAATGCGGGTGCCAGAGACAGTTCAGTGATCGAACCGTAGGTCGGGAACTTGTGTGCTATCATCGCTTTACCGCGAATCAGTGGGCGCTTAACTCAGCGGTAGAGTGCCATCTTCACACGGTGGAAGTCATAGGTTCGAATCCTATAGCGCCCACCATCTTTTCAAGCACTTGCAGGCATTTCAGATTTGGATGTGGGGCCATCTGGGGCCACTTCTCTAATCTGCTTGATGATGCCTCGCTGCGCTTTGCGCTTCGCCGGGGTCACAGCCTGAACGTATGTGTTCATGGTGACACTGACGTTTGCATGGCGCATCAGTGCTTGCACGGTCGCCACATCTTCACCGTTCGCTTTGAGCAGCGTACCGAACGTGTGTCTGAGCGTATGCCAGCCGATCCGTTTGGTAATCCCGGCTCGCTTCGCTGCAGGACGGATGTGATCCTCCATTGCGCTGTTCGGCCAAATCGGTTGCTTGCCGTGCATCTTGATTGAAGCAAAGACGTAGTCGTCTGGCTGGTTGTATGCACACTCTGCACGCCAGGCTGTGAAAACTTCAGCAAGTCCTTGTTCCATCGGTACCGGCTTCCGGCTCGCTTCCGTCTTCATCTCCGTCTCGTGTTGACGCACGATTCCACGGCGGAGACGGAGTTCGCCCGACTCGAAATCACAGTCAGACCAGCGCAGACCTATTACCTCTGAGACACGCAATCCGACAACGCCACCGACGAAGACCATCGTGCGGTAGATTCCCTCCAGCTCCTGAAAAAGGGCCTTCAGTTCTTCCACCGTGAGAACCTCAGGTTCACGTTGACGTTTCGCACTCTGCCGCACAAGCGTTATCGGGTTTCGGTCGAAGAGTTCCCAGCGCATTGAGTGTGCAAAGATCGCGGACATGATGTTCCGCAACTTCGCTCGGGTCCCATTGGATAGCTGCTCCAGAGTGCCAAGCCACGCTTCGACCTGCACTGTACGCACATCAGACAGAGGATAGTTGCCCCACTTCGGGACGATCCAAATATCCAAGTAGCCTGCGTAGACGTCCTGCGCGTACGGAGATTTTCGCGGCAGTTCATTTTTTGTGTAGTGAGCTACCAACTCCTCGACGGTGCGCGGAACGCTGGTTACCCGGTTGATTGTTGAGCGAAGAAACTCGCAAGCTTTCAGTGCCGCCGCTTTCGTAGGGAGGTCAGCTACGGTGCCGATTATTTGTTTTCGGCGAACCATATCTTGTCCATCCCTCTCGCGCCACTGTAGAACCCAAACTGCACTCTTTTTGCGAGCTTCCTTTCTTAGTCCACCCCTCTGGTACTGCTCACGCTGTTTCACTGGATTCCTTTCTTAGCGTGAGCGACTGGCGACGAGGACTTTACCATGCTTTGTTGAATCCAACTACTCAAAGCGCTCGCCAGAAAACGCCAATAGCGACCAACGCGGATTGCGGGTAACTCTCCGTTTCTCGCCATCTTTTGTACGGTCTTTGGGTGCACTTTGAGGAGCGCGGCTACCTGCACATCGTCAAGCAAAGGTTCGAACGGATGTGTCCGCTGAGAAGAGATCGACTCCTTGCCGTCAAGCGACTCGCTGGCATCCCCGGACCCAATGCCGTCGAGGTTCTGCCATTGTCGACTAGAACTCATGTTTTGCCGCTCTCCCTTCTTGCTGCAATTGGGCCTTTGCAGGCCAATAAAAACCATTCGTTTCATAAGTGGCGAGGGAAGGAGCGCAGGGAGGCGCTGGCAATCTCCGGAGCGGAGCGGAGCCCGGAGGGGCGCGGAAGCGAGCACGGCGCGGTTTTGGGGTATGCGCCGCGCAGAGCTGCACAAGCGGGATTGACAGAAGGAGCCGAGCGGAGCGCCAGACTTCGCCGTGAAACGAATGTGAGGAAGGAAGACCAGCCGAAGGCTGTACCGCTTCTGTTGTGACCCAGAGAATTTGGTTTTCTCAGGGCATGTTCTTGGGAATGTCGGAAGTAGTAAGAGCCGGTCAGTGTGTTTGGCGGGAGGGGTAAACGGGTGAAATCGGACGGGAGTTGGATTGGCTGAGTGACGACAATCGAGCGGGCGTTTCCGATGGAAGTACGAGGGCACCCCAGCCATCCGCAACCGCGCAAGCCGACGACTACTCAGATCGAGTGCGCGTGGTGGCACTGAAGTTCCGATTGGTAGAAACGCTGGGGGGCACTGCGAAGTCGGGATGGAGTCCGAGGAAGGGACGGCGTTTGAGTTCCTTCCTCGGCGCAAGCCGTGTCGCAATACGACCGATTCGGTATTCAGTATCGACCGAGACCACACCGTTCCGATTGTCAACGGGGCCTTTGGTTACGGCGATTCGGGTGATGGTCAGATGGAAGAACTTCGCGTCCGTTCGCGCCACTCCGGGTGCGCCTTGAATGAGGTAAGACAGATATGCAAACCGCCAATGCCACCGCGGAGATTGTCACACACACATATGCGAAGCAGTCCCCATAGCGGGTGTAGAGAGTGGTTACAGTTTAGAGCGCATAACGCGCTTGCAGGACGGTGCGCAGCTTGCGCGGAATAGTGGCTACGATCCTTCCGTCCGGATCGACGGAAGCAGTCACACCAGTGTTGGTGTCATGCAGCAGCCAGCGGTTGTTCTCGATGGCCCGCATGCGGGCCTGCTTCAAGTGCTGGGCGTAGGCACCACTGTCACCGTACCAGGCATCATTAGAGAGGTTCACCAGAACTGGCGCTCCGTTGGCGGCAAATTGCCGGACTTCATCGGGGAAAATGGACTCGTAGCAAATGAACACCCTCAACTTGGCACCACTGGCATTGAGTGGCATGCGTGCATTGCCAGCCGTGGAGGCACCGACGTCTTTTGTCAATCCTCCAGAAAATGAAAACAAACGCGGGAAGGGGACGTATTCGCCAAATGGAACTAGATGAACCTTGTCGTAGCGTGCGGTCCATTCACCGCTGGGGCTGACCAAAGATGCAGAATTGTAGGGCGGTCGGCCGGATGCGCTAGTGCCGACACTGCCGGCCAATACCCACGCTTGTGACTCACGAGCCAGATTGCTAACGGTGCTGCGGAATACAGAATCATTGACGTAGAAGGGCGCGGGGGATTCCGGCCAAACGATCAGTCTGGATGGGGTTGTGTCGTTCTTACTCTGTGCCGTTGAATTTTGCAAGACGGCGTTGTAGCTGATCGAGGTTAAGTCCCGCAGGGTCTCTCCGAACTATTCAGGGGTCCTATCCGCTCCGTAGAATAGGGATATTGGGTTGCACCAGGATAGCGATCTGGTCGGAGGGCAGGGTAGGAGGAGCAATCCAACGAGTTCCCTGCAGCACGAGCGCTGTCCCCATGGCGGCGAACAACCATTGCTTGCGGCGGTCACGGCGTACCACAAAAGCGGCGGCCAGCGCCGCATTCACCACCATAATTTCAAATGAGATACCATAAACACCGGTTGCCGTGGCAGCCACTGCACAGTACGTGAGTGATTACATAAACGGACATGTTCAGGACGCAAGCGCATATCTGTTTTTCCCATCCTGTATCTGATGCGGGGAGTTGACAGCCCTCTTCGAGCTTTAAGGGAGCAAAGATGGACGTCGGGCTTCTAGTGTTATTTATCTTGATATTTACCGCGATAGCGTGGAGAGGAAACTTACGTGGTCGGCAGGCGTCTATGGCGTCACTCGCGCCGGTGTTACTCCTGACGCTCAGTTGCGATGCGCGGCGGCGCGTAGCAGAGTGGCGAACTCTGCTGGGGATTGAAGAGGAGTGAGTTGACCGGCAAGAGTAAGCGAGAGCGTCAAGAAACTTTCCGCGAAAGACAACACTGAGTACTTTGACGGGCAGAAAGAACTTGTTTCCACAGGGAATCCAACGCCGCTGATCGGGGGAGAGCCCTCCATTGGGTTACCAACAAGGAGAGTGCCAGACCCTGATCGTGCCTGAGAGAAAAAAGCCGGACAAGCCACAGGTCAACTCCTCGGAGCCAGCGGCTAAGTGTTGCGTAGAATTTCAGGGCGGAACGATGGAGAGTCTATATGTTGTAGACCTTTACGGAAGTGTGCGTGAGGGATACGTCAAGGAGTTCAGGGTATCGAACGGTCGAGTCACCACGGCTCCGGCGAGAAGTTGTTCGATAAACCCCGCTGTGGGGTTGGTACGATGCTGGAAGGGCATAGCTCTCGATACCCTTAAGCCGTCCCCCGGTCCGACAGATGATGTGATGACAAGCATTCACAAGATTATGGAAGCCGCAGAAAATGCTACACCGACAGAAGTTGGACCGCCGATCAGCATTCTTGACATCGAACCTGCTGGACCTCAATGGTTGGAACAAGGGCTTTGCGAAGATATTAAGAAGTCAACACGAGTGAAAAGATGATGATCTAGCGGCACTCCCCTCATTGTACCGGCTGGTCTGGTTCGGAATCCACACTACGTTTTTGAGGAAATGATGGTCGCGCTGCGACTCGATCCTGAGAGCAGAGTGCTGAGGGTTCCATTCAAGTCAAAAATTGCGCTGTCGTGTCATATTCAGTGCGCCGACAGCATCCATCAGGGCAAGTTTCGCGGGCTCTGGGCATCCGTTTGTATTCAACAAAACTTGTTCGTCTTCGCACGAAATTGCGGCGATGATCATTCGCGCAGGCGCACGCTCATACATCGGCACATTGTGGAGCGTCGGCAACGAGACGGCGAAGCGCGCGGCGAAGGCTTTCTATGAAAGCCTTGTTCAGCAAGGCAACCTGCTATCCGCATTTTTTGCGATGAACAAGACGATTATCAACAAGCAATACGAGAACGTCTACATCTTCTGGGGTCTGCATCTCAGTATGCTCCGAAAGGTGTCAGTCAAATCCGACGCCAAAATCTTTGCTGATCTGACCGGCCTTTACCTCACTTGGGTAAAGAAGGTGCAAACGACACTCGATCCCGAAGTGCGGCACAATAGCATTCCCGTCGCGAGATTCCTAGCCGACGAAATCATGCGAAGGTTCACACCCGAACGGCTGAAGGAGATCAAGAGTTTCGATCCGACGAAGCTCGACGAGGAAGAGCGCGCTGCTCACGAAGCAGTCGATAATTTCAGTCGAGGCATAAGCGAGATCGAGATCGAGCGAGCAATGTCGAGATAATTCCGCTTGGCGGAAAATCGGACCGGTGGTCGACTCAGCTCCGGTTTCCACCAAGGCACTACGTCACCGTCTGAAAAGGGCACTTGAATCGCGGGATCACATGGGATCATGCGCAGGCCGTGGTCGGTAAGGCGCAATTCAGAAATGACCTCCGGGTGCCGCATGCTCGCGATATACGAGGTGGTGGAGGCGCGACAGCCGGGTACGATGTCGTCAGTGACGCAACAACCGCCCACGATTTCCCTGCGTTCGAGGACGAGCGTCGACAAACTAGCGCGAGCCAGATAAGCAGCGGCGGTGAGGCCATTGTGCCCTCCACCGATCACAATGGCGTCGTAACTTGCTCGCATCTGGTCTCGAGTAGCAGTCAGAACGTTCTTTCCATGCCGGGTAACTCTAGCGCAAACCGCAGAAAGTATAGATTAAAATTGAAAAGCGACCTGCTGGAACTTTAGACTTCAGAAAGATTTTCAACCCCTGCCAAAAAAGCTGACAACCATTTGAGAGGCGTAGGGAGCGAACGTTCACTGCGAGCAGGCCGCAGCACCTGCCGACTTATAGACCTTTCCATCTTTCATGACGAACTCGACGTTCTCCAGCAGGCTGATGTCCTTCAGCGGATCGCCGCTCACTGCGACCAGGTCCGCGAACTTCCCGGGCTTGATCGAGCCAATCTCGCTGGAATGGCCTAGCAAGTCAGCCGCATTCGACGTCGCCGCCTGAATCGCCTGCATCGGAGTCATTCCATACCGCACCATAAACGCGAACTGCTTCCCGCTCGTTCCATACGGACAAACACCCGCATCGGTGCCAAACGTCATTTTCGCCCCCGCTCTCACGGCCTTGCGAAAACTTTCCCGTTGAATTCTTCCCAGTTCCGCATCATGCGCCAGGAAGTCCGCCGGGGTTTGCCCCGTTTGCGCGCCCGCCTGGATGCACTCCTCGTCATAAATATCCATATCGAGGTATGTTCCACGCTTTTTTGCCATCGCAATCAGATCGTCGTCGAGCATTTCGGCGTGCTCAACGGAGGCCGCCCCCGCCAGAATCGCGTTGCGAATGCCTTCGGAGGCGTGCGCGTGCACGGCCACGCGCAACCCGAAGTGGCTGGCTTCATCCACGCCTGCCTGCAACTCCTCCTCAGTGAATTCAATGGACGCGGGACTGCTTCCATGGGTCAGCACTGCGCCGGTCGAGAGCATCTTGATCAGGTCCACTCCATCGTGCGCCAGCAGCCGGATCTTCTGCCGCACCTCCCACGGACTGTTCGCTTCTCCATAATGCAAATCCCACGGCAACTGGATGTCCGGCGCCTGCCCGGTCATCGCCCCCGCACCACCTGTGATCGTGACGTAGGCCCCCGCCACGAACATCCGCGGCCCGATTACATCTCCGCGATGAATCGCGTCGCGCAGCGCCACATCGTTCAGCGCCCGGTACGTGCCCACATCGCGCACCGTGGTAAATCCCGAAAGCAGCATGTTTCGAGCGTTCGGGACCGACTCCAGCACGATTTGCGATGCCGTCTTCCTCAAGACATCGAATGGGTCGCCGTCACTTTGGCCGTCGGCAACATGGGTGTGGCAATCGATCAATCCGGGCAGCACGGTCTTATTCGAAAGATCGATTACCTTCGTCCCGGCTGGAATTTGCAGCTCCGGGCCAACCGCCTGAATCTTGTTTCCCGAAATCACAATGATCTGATTGGAAAGCACCGTGCCAGAATCCGGGTCCACCAGCCGGCCCGCACGCACCACTGTCACTTGACCGAGCATCCATCCGCAGATCGCAAACCAGACCAACAAACAGGCAAATGCTCTCAACTGATCTCCTTGTTGCCTTCAACTTGTCGCCTTCAAAAAGCGCCCCATTGTACGATGATTGCGCATTGGTGTGCTGATTGCGGTCACAAAATCTCGCACAGGATCGTCTTCCGTCTGATTGTTCCTGTTCCTCCGCGCGGCGGCGTAATACAAAATCGCTCCCACGCCTACGAGGATGGAGCTTAGCCCGACTATCTTCACCGTCGCAAGTACTTTGTGGGTCTTTGTGGGTCTCCTTGGCTGGCGGGACTACTGCGAGTGCAAGCGTGAACAGCGTTGTAAGCAGCCCAACACACGCGACCAATTTGGCGACCGGTCTGCCGCCGGGTACGCAGATCACGTCCCGCTTTCTCGCGCTGGACGCGGAACATGGCCGCGAAAAGAAACCCGTACGGAATGAAGTACGTAATGATTCCCATACTTACCAGCACATCGTACGCGCCTCGAACATTCGTCCCCACCTGCCCCAGGAACACAAACAAAACACCGGAGAGCAACTGTAGTAGTAATGCAACATAAGGAGTTGTCACCTATTACACGCAGATATTTGCAGCGTCTGACGGATCGGCCTTTTTCGTACCCGAAAACGCCATGTCGCTGGTAACGATTCTCAGTTTATGCATCATTGACCGAGGCACTCATCGACAAACAAGAAGGGTCCACTTGTCTGTATAGACGGCTTCTCGGACAAGTGCCCGAGAACCTGTCGCAGCAAGCAGCCTCAGGCAATGAGCGATAAAGGACGTTTGCTTCAACGATCCCGGATCGCCCTTCTTGGAAGAAGAGACCTCGGCGTCCGCTGGCTACTCTGCGGCGATATCGGGTGAGCACAAAACTGTTGAGGCGGCTAAAAGGAGCCGCTTCCTATGTTTCCACAAACGGAGTCCAATCCTGTCGGTCTCTCTGCGACCGCCACCATCCCTAAACTGCAGCAATCCAAAACGGCCGTACAGAATTCACCCACTCAAGCGTCGGTGCTGAATTGTGTTCCTCACCAAGTAAAACGGCGCGTCACGCCGTTAGATAGAGCTGAGGTACAATTTTGGCTTCCTGCCGATTCTCGTAGGCCGGTCTTGCGAGGTATAGAGAAATGCGTCTCTTGTTCCTGTTTGGGTCATTGCTCGTCGCCGCGATCGCCGTTGCGCAAACACAGAAGCCGAGCGGCGTTGCGGACTTCATAAGCGTTGATGCACCAGTCTTCGTGCTCGATCATGTCCGAGTTATCGATGGAACGGGGGCGCCGCCGAAGGAAGAACAAGCCGTTGCGATCGCGAACGGAAAAATACAATTCATCGGCTCGGAGGCGTCCGGCCAAATCCCTGGGGGCGCGCAACGAATTGAGCGTTCTGGCTATACCGTTATCCCCGGTATCGTTGGAATGCACAACCATCTCTACTACACCGATTCCTATGCCTTGCAAGTTGTCAGCGGAAAGCTTGGCGAGCCGGGATTATTTATTGCGGAGATTCCTTACACGGCGCCGCGACTCTATCTGGCGGCTGGCGTGACCACAATGCGCACCACAGGGAGCCTGGAGCCTTACACCGACTTGAAGGTCAAGAGTCGAATTGACGCGAACCTGATGCCAGGGCCGAGTATTGACGTCACCGCACCATACCTGGAAGGCGCGCCGACCCGATTCGCGCAGATGCATGAACTGACCGGACCGGATGATGCGAAACGCATGGTGGACTACTGGGCGGCAGAAGGCATGACGTCGTACAAAGCGTATATGAACATCACGCGCGAAGAGCTGGGGGTGGCGATCCAGCAAGCGCACGCGCACAAGCTGAAACTGACAGGTCATCTCTGTTCCGTGACCTGGCCGGAGGCGATAGCCCTTGGAATCGATGATTTGGAGCATGGCCCGGTGTTTACGGACACCGAATTCGTCACAGACAAGAAGCCCGACGTTTGCCCCGCGAGTGGTGGCAGCAGCAGTTGGGCTAAACAGGACGTGAACGGAGCGCAGGTGCAGGAAATGATCCGCAATCTCGTATCACATCACGTCGCGGTGACTTCGACGCTGCCGGTGTTTGAAGCCGGTGCACCGGGGCGGCCGGCGTTGCAGCCGCGCACGTTGGATGCGATGTCCGCAGAATCGGCGCAAAGCTACCTCACCGCTCGTGCAAGAGTGGCTTTGGATTCACCGATGACGGCTCTGCTGCGCAAAGAGATGGATTTCGAGGTGGCATTCGTCAAGGCGGGAGGCTTGCTGCTCTCCGGCCCTGATCCCACCGGAAACGGTGGCGTGCTGCCGGGTTTCGGCGATCAGCGCGAAATAGAGCTGCTCGTGGAAGCCGGGTTCACTCCCGTGGAAGCAATTCAGGTCGCCACGCAGAATGGCGCCTTATATCTCGGCCAGCAAGATCGAATTGGAACCCTCGCGCCTGGCAAACAGGCAGATCTGGTTTTGATCAAAGGCGATCCCTCAAAACGAATTGACGAGATCGAGAACGTCGAGACTGTGTTTAAGGCCGGGATTGGCTACGATTCCAAGAAGTTGATCGATAGCGTGCGAGGACAGGTCGGAATTCGTTAGAGCGTACCTGGGTATTGACGACTTGCCGTTACTGATCGGAAGGTTGTCCAGACTCGGGTCGTGTGGCAGCTACTAAAAGAACATCGAAGATGTCCAACAGGGGTTTGATGGCTAGTCTCTCATCCCATTCAAATTGAAGGACCAAGCCATGAAAAGCCGCGATAAGAAAGCGCGCCATAGCATCGGCATCAATTTGTCTTGCGATTTCTCCCCGGCGCTGCCCCTCGGTGAGAAGGTCTCGAAGAAGGTTGTATGGTTTTGCAAAGGTATCCTTTGCCACTTTCTGTAACGTTGAGTCGTGCTGGGCCTCCGCCCACAGTTGGACGGTCACACGCCGTCGCATGCGCTGCTTTGGACTGTTGAGCTCGCGGAGAAAATGATCACGGATGGCCTTCAGCGACTTCGCCACGGTCGCCTGCTTCAGAGCTTCCTCGAAGAGTCTCCGTTCTTCATCGTGCCGCCGAGCTGCGATCGCAGCGATAATCTCATGCTTGCTGGAGAACAGATTGTAGATAGCTCCGGCGCTCAATTCTGACTCCTGCACGATATCTCTCATCGTCGCCTTATGGAATCCAGATCGCGCACAAGTGCTCAGACTGTGGGAGACGGGTTTCCCAGGGCGACGGGGGCTCGCTTCAAAACGTGAGCCCCTGATCAGCTTATTGGCACAGCGGGAGAGGCGTACAAGGGAATGTACCCAGCAAGGCCATGGTCAACAGTGCAGGCGGCGGAGCCGCACTTACCGTCCGCGATTTAACACCAATCTGAAGGGGTTCAGCTGCGAAGTACATGTCGGAAATTGCCCTACTCGGGTTAAATCCGCGATTTGAGTACAGCGCGACGGCAGCCTTGACACGCGGACCTAAACGGATGGTGTTCCACTATTCCGGGGCAGATAGAGAACTACGCAAGAGTTTCCCACGTAATAAGCAACATGAGACAAAACCCCAACAGCGCATTCCGCTGGCAACAGGCGGCCGTGTTGATAGGCACAGCACTCTTCCTTCTCGCCTTGGCTGGCTCGGCCATTCTCGATCCTCGCCTTCGTCTTCTGCACGCGTTGCAGGCGTTGATCTATGTCGCGATCCTCATGCTCACTCGGCGCAACAGTCCTTGGGGGTTCGGCATCGGTACTATCGTGCCGGCAGCATGGAACTGCATGAATCTGTACCTAACCCACCTCATGCAAACCGGGACCGAGCAGCTTTGGTCTCTTCTCCGTACAGGCCATGCCAGCCGGCCCGTTCCCATCACGGTGGCCGTCGGCGGCCTCGGGCATTTCATTCTCATACTTGCTTGCCTCGTCGGCTTTCTGCGATTGAGGCCCGGCCTCCATCAGTCGTTGCGGTTCATTGCGGGAGGAGTGCTGGCGATGGCCTACCTCGCTCTTATCGTCCGTCTGACAATTGGCCACGGCGTCTAGCAATAGAGCGGTCAGTCCAAGCGTCAGCCCTGTAGGTTAGGGCGCTATGTGCGTAAATCTTTGCTCGCTATTTGGCGTAACAGCCAAAAAAGTTGCGCCGTCCGAAAGGGAACTCCCGCGTCTGCCGCGACGATCGATGCTGCTCAAGGTGTGGTTCAATCAGCCGGAAGCGTGATAACGCAATATCCCGAGTCTCCGCCGACAACTCCGCCAGCTCCTGCATGCCCAAGCTTTACGCCAAATAGCGAGCAAAGATTTACGCCAAATAATTCCCAAAACAACACCTTAGCGTACATGAATTTAAGTTTCGCGATGAACACCATCATCGGCTCGCTTTAGGCAGTCCATTCTATTCTTGCCGCACCCTGTGCAGTTGCCGTTCCAGTACTCAGCAGGCCGAGGAAGCTGATTACTGCTGCCGCTTCGCGGCCTCGACAACATGAATCAGGATCTGATCGAGCGCCGCACGATCAAGAAACTGGCCGTTCGCGACCACCATGCTGATTTTTCGGGTGTTCCGTATGTCTTCGAGCGGGTTTGCGCTCAGTAAGACCATATCCGCGACCTTGCCGGTTTCGACCGAACCAAGGCTCGCTTGCATCCCAAGAAATCTCGCCGGGTTGCTGGTCGCCGTCTGAAGCGATTCCATGGGTGTGAAACCGGCCTCGACAAAATTGGCGAGTTCGTCGTGTAAGCTGAAGCCCGGCATGATGTAAATGCCCGGGGCGGTGTCCGTTCCGGCCATGAACAGCACTCCGGCGCGGTGCATTGCGCCGACCATTTGCAGATTCTCGGCGAAATACTCCTGGCGTAGCGTCAGCGGATCGCGCAGAAGATCGGGCATCATCTCATCGCTGAAGCGGCGCCAGGTTACATCGCGCCAGTAAGCAGGAACGTACTTGTCGAGTGGGTCGTGCTTCAGGTCACGCTGGTCGAGAAATGTTCCGCCACGTTGCCAAGCCAGCGTAGGTACTTGCCAGGTCTGGTTCTGCGCGAGCAGTGTGATAAGCGAGTCGCATCTTTGCCGGTCCCGTGTGGTTAGCAGCAGTTTCAGGCTGCCTTCGCCCTTGATGAATCTGTCCTCTTCGGTAGAACAGCCTTCGAAGATGCCCATCAGGTGCTCGATACTCTTCTGCCCCGCTTCGACAACTTCCCGAATGCGAACCTTATCAGGAACATGGCCGACGATGGGCAAGCCCTGCTTGTGCGCTTCCGCGGCAGCGGCTAGGTAGGCATCGCGCGAAATGACAGACTGGACCTTGATGAAGTCCACGCCTTGCGCTTTGAGCGAGTCCACGGCAGCAACCGCACTGGCCGGAGTTTTAACAGCGATAGAACTGGGGAAGCGCAATTTTCCATTCGGTAGATACGCGTCCAGCATGGGGCCAGAGATGACCATGCGCGGGCCGACGATTCGACCGGACGCGATCTCTTGGCGCCACTCCACGAGAACCGGAATGTCTCCTCCCATATCGCGCACGCCAGTGACACCGTTGGCGATGAAAAGCGGCAGGATAATGTCGCGTCCGCCGGGGAACCAATCACCGAAGGCGGAGTGCACATGCATGTCCCAAAGCCCGGGGATAAGATATTGACCAGTGGCATCGATGACCCGCGCGTTCTCGGGCAACAGGAATTTCTCCGTATCAGAAACAGAGGTGATGCGATCGCCGGTGATGACAACTGTCTTATTTCTCTGAACCGATGACGTACCCGGATTGATGACGGTCGCGTGCGTGATCACAGTCGGGCCTGGTGCAGGACTGTATTGCGCAGTGCTGACGGGCTTTAGTAGGAGATAGGACGCAATCACGACTGAAAGGCAGAGGGTAGTAAGGATGCGCATCGCCCAGAGAGTACTACGAAAACTCGAAAACATGAAAACAGATGGACCATCCGGAGACGGGTGTGGCGTTCCGAGTCGAGCCGTCCAGCTCCCGGAGAGCCGGCAAGCCGCCACAAGTGGCCAGCGTGGAACTAGCTGTGTCTCTTGTGCGCTCACTATTTTGTGGGCTCCCGAGATTGGAGAAGCGTATGGCGGTATTCGTTTCTGGCATCCGATGAGTCGGATGGCGGCGACCATCGAAGCAGGTTCTGGCATGGTGGATGGGTAGCGCCAGAAAAGGATTGGGTTTACCGATTTTGCACCAGCATGGCAAGAGCGCGTGCTTGATGCGGAGCCTAGCATTCCGTTTCTTCACACGACAGATATGTGCGATCCAGGTACGATAATCCCCGAAAAACCAGCATCAACCAGATGGCTAGGCTTGCTTGCTGCGGCTTTTCCGTGACAATCCCCGAGGCGCACGCAGGGATAATTTAAAGACGAATGAGAGCCATGATTCACAGTGTCAAAGACCTGTCACTCGACCAAAAGCTGGCTATCGAAAGCCTGCTCGGTCGCCCCATTTCCGAAGGAGAGCAAGTCAGCGCGCGCACGGTGCCCGCTTCGCCAGAATGGCTTACATCCATCCAGCAGGACGCCAGGACAAAGGGTACCGATAAACTCACGATGGAAGAAATCGACGCGGAAATTGCGGCAGCACGGCGGGAGCGCGGCCGGCGCCCCGGACGATGATTCGGGTTGTTATCGACACCAACGTTTTGGTTTCAGCATTGTTGACAGGCGGCGGCTTACCGGAGGATCAATCTTGCCATTTCCGGCGAGGTGCAGTGGTTTGCCTCTGAATCAGTTCTCGCCGAATACGAGGAAGTGCTGAAACGTCCCCCGCTTGCAATCGATTCTGGCAAAGCCGCAGACGCAATGGCCAGAACAGATTTTTCCGATCGTGCAATCGCTGATTTCGACAGTTAAGAATTTCTGCTTTGTTGGCGAACCGGGGCAATGCTAGGCGGGGATTAGTGTGCATACAATCCCCGGATTCGGTCTTCTAGACTAGTACTACTGTGTTACAAACTAGATACCTTTGGCTGAAAGATCTGCCGGTCTAGCATTCAGTAATGATAAGTTGCGGGTCATGAGCGCCAACTCTGTAGCGCCAGGCGCCCAGCAAAAACG
>Ga0182015_10000196_pt1 | contig 86614 bp, 65 predicted proteins | sample 712P3MmetaG_FD_120478 | JGI IMG/M metagenome (GOLD analysis project Ga0182015, IMG submission 120478) | Permafrost microbial communities from Stordalen Mire, Sweden - 712P3M metaG | ecosystem: Environmental > Terrestrial > Soil > Wetlands > Permafrost | place: Sweden: Stordalen | collected...
CGGCGCTCGCCAGGTACGCGTCAATTTGTTTCTGTGCCGCGCCGGCTGCCGCGGTGGGCTTTGGTTCGGCGTCGGAGGAAGCGGGCGTGGCTGCCGCCGCCGCTGGCGGAATTTCCCGCGGCGATGAACTGGTTTCGGCGACAGCGCGCGCGGGCGAATTTGCTTTCACGGCTGGAGCGGGCGGCGCGGTGAGTGCGCTCGCGGCCGCCGGTGAAGATTGAGGCTGTGCGGAACTTTGCGCGCCCCACTTTGCGGTATCGAGGTGAGATGCGACCTCCGGTTTTACGCCGGTCTGCCAGAAATCGAGCAGCACGGGCCACGCGCGCGAACCGGCAACGGCGATCAACGCCAGAAGTACGAGCGTGAGCAGGATGTGATGTTTCCGCGTGGGCTTCGACTGTTGCCAAACGACGGGGCCGGTTGAGATGCGCGCCGGCACGGGCGTGTGGCTGAGCGGGCGCGGCGCCGAGTGCATGGCGCGGTTCGACGAGCCTGACGCGGCGACGGCGGGGAACGGCGCTCGCGATGGCAGGCGAACCGTCGGCTCACCGCTTCCAGCCTGCGGATAATTTTGCAGAGCCTGGCTCATTTCGCGGCAGCTTTGGAATCGCTCGGCGGGATCCTTGGCGAGCGCGCGGGCGATCACGGCGGCGAGGCCCGGATGAATCGAAGGGTCGATCTGGCGTGGCGGAATCGGTTCCTCGTTCATGACGCGGTAAATCACGGTGGTTACGTTGTCGCCGGGAAACGGCTTCTGGCCGGTGACGAGCTCGTAGAGAATCACGCCGAGCGCGAAGATGTCGGAACGGCCGTCGACCGGATTGCCTTTAATTTGTTCGGGCGACATGTAGGACGGCGTGCCGATTACGGTGGCGGTTTGCGTGGCGCCCATCTGCAAAATTTTCGCGGTGCCGAAGTCGGTGATTTTCAGCTGGTCGTCCTGCGTAAGCATCAGGTTGGCCGGCTTGATATCGCGATGCACCACGAGGCGCTGATGCGCGAATTCGAGCGCGGAGCAGGCCTGCTCCATCAGGCGCAGCACGCGCGGCAACGGAAACGACTGGCGCTGATCGAGGAGCGCCTGAAGGCTGCTGCCTTCGACGAGTTCCATGGTGATGTAGTACTGGCCGTCTTCCTCGCCGGCGTCGTAGATCACGACGATATTGGGGTGGGTGAGGAGGCCGGCGGCGCGGGCTTCGGTCTGGAAACGCGACGTGAGCTCTTCGCGCGTCAGGCCGGTGCCGACTTCGACGAGGCGGATGGTCTTCACAGCGACGTCGCGGCCGATGACGGGATCCTTGGCGCGATAGACGACGCCCATGGCGCCGCGGCCGAGCTCATCGAGAAGCTCGTAGCGTCCGGCTTTGGTCAGGGAGGGCACAATTTTTTACGCGAATGAGACCTTCGGCGGTCTGCTGCGGACGGCGTTGGGCGGCCGGGCGAAGTAACTGGCGAGAAACTTCGCGGGCCTCGGGCGACACACCGCCGCCCGTCGGGGCAGCGGAGTCGCCACGTCTCAATCATTGATAGCGCGTGGGTAAGGGAGCGTCAACGACGGCGAGGTACAGTGTTCCGCAGCGGCAACAGACAGGCGAAGAAAGGGCGAACGAAACCGGCTATTCCAGTTGCACCAGAGGCGATTGCGGCGGAGGCGCCGCCTGCGGCTTCAGCGATTGGGCGCCGCGCCAATTGTCCACCACGGCGATCTGCTGGACGCAGGAAACCGTGCATTTCGGCGCGCACGGCTTGACGGTGAAATATTCGCGGCGGCGATCGGCGGCGGTGTATTGCGCGAGGGGAACGCCGGGATAGCCGCGCTGCTGCGAGCACCAGTGCACGAGGCCGTCCTCACAAATGTAGAGGTAGCGCGAGCCGGAACGGCAGCGCCATTCGTTGGGTTTGCCGCGCGCGATGTTGTGTTGAAATCCGTTCAGGCGCGAGAACGAACGCTTGCCCATGGCCATGATCTCTTCAAAGATTTCCTGCTCGCGTGGGCCGAGCGGCTTCAATTGGCCGGCGCCGTCGTGCAGGATGCCTACGGTGCTGGTGAAGCCGAATTCCTGCGCGCGGCGGGCGACGGTCAGGGCGTCTTCGGGGTTTTTTACGCCGCTGCCGAGCACCGAATTGATATTCACCTGAAACACGGCGTTTTCGGCCAGAAGTTTCAATTTCTGGTCGAGAACCTTCAGGCTCTTTTTCGAGACTTCGTCGGGCTGCACGTTATCCACGCTGATCTGCAAATATTCGAGGCCGGCGCGATTCAGACGCTCAATCCGCTCGGCGGTGAGCAGGTAACCGTTGGTGATCAGGCCGGAGAGCATGCCGCGGCGGCGCATGTGGGCAATGATCTCGTCGAGTTGCGGATGAAGCAGCGGCTCGCCGCCGCTGATCGTGACCACGGCCGCGCCCATGTTCGCGAGCAGATCGACGCGATGCGTCATTTCCTCGAGCGGCACCGGTTCCGAGAAATCGTCGAATTCATTGCAGTACGTGCAGGCAAGATTGCAGCGGCGGATCGGGATAATGTGCACCAGGAGCGGATGGCGCGTGGAGAGCAGGCCCCACACCACGCCGCGCATTTCGCGCGCGCGCGTGCGCAGAGAGCGCAAACGTCGCCGGGTTTTTACGCTGGCGGCCATAACCCTAAAACTATACAGCCATTTGCGGCGCAATTGAACCGCTGTGCCATTGCGGTGCAACTGCCGGCCATTCGGATGATTGAGGAATTTTCCGGTGCGCGGCGATTTACAATCGCGTATGCGAAACGCGCGATGCGCGGCGCGCGTCAAGAGATAGTGCAGGACACTGCCACGTTGCCAGGAGATCCTCTGTGAGCGAAAAAACTCGTCGTGAATTCTTGAAAGATGCCACGCTGGTCGGAGCCGGAATCACTGGTTCGACGCTTGTGGATGGCAAGCTTTTCGCTACGGGTGTTCCCCCGCGCGCTCCGGTTTCTCCCGCTATTCCAGCGCAAACGTCCGCGCCGGGCAGCGTCGCGCTTTCGTGGGTGGGCGAAAATCCGCCCGCCGCGCCGACGGGCGTGAGTTGGGGAGTGCCGTGGGCACAGGGCGCGGTGGCGCGCGGCGCGAAATTTAGTGTGAGCGCGCAGGGCGCGGACCTGCCGGTGCAGAGTTGGCCGCTGGCTTATTGGCCGGACGGCTCGCTGAAGTGGAGCGGCTTCGCGACCGTTGTCCCCGCGGGCCTCGCGGGCCCGGTGACATTGTCGCAGGGATCGTCGTCGGCGTCGGGCGCGCTGAGCGTCACGAAAGACGGCGGCTCGGTAGTGGTTGACACCGGCGCTCTCAAATGTTCGATCCCCACGAGCGGCGCGAACATCATCGATTCGATCAGCCTGGGCGGGGCGAACGTGGCCGGCGCTGGCCAGTTGGTATGCATTCTGCAGAATGGCCCGATGACCGATGCGGTGGATTCGCCGGCACGCGAGAAATTTGTGAGTGAAGTGAAGAGCGTCACTGTGGAGCAATCGGGTCCGGTGCGCGGCGTGGTGAAGATTGAAGGCATGCATCGGGGCGTGACGTCGGGGCGCGAATGGCTGCCGTTTACCGTGCGGCTTTATTTTTACAGCGGGCAGACGACGGTGCGCATCGTGCATTCCATCGTGTTTGACGGCGATCAGGAGAAGGATTTCGTGCGCGGGCTGGGCCTGCAATTTGCGGTGCCGCTGCGCGAGGAGCCGCGGAACCGCACGGTACGCTTCGCGGGTCCGGACGGCGGATTGTGGTCGGAGCCGCTGCAACCAGCGGGAGGCAACGCCGATCAGGAAGCGGGACAAGCGATTCCGGACACTCCGCTGCTGGCGCAGAACGCGATCTGGGACGATTTCAAATTGATGCAGCCGAATCCAAACGGATTCACGATCGTGAAGCGCACGAATCCGAAAAGCACCTGGTTGCACTCCAACGCGGGCAAGCGCGCGCAGGGCTTGGCGTATGTGGGCGACATCACCGGCGGGCTCGCGGTGAGCGTGAAAAATTTCTGGCAGTCGTATCCGGCGTCGCTCGAGGTGCGCGGCGCGAGCAGTCCGACGGCGCAACTGGTGGCGTGGCTGTGGTCGCCCGACGGGCCGGAGATGGACATGCGCCATTACGACATCAAGGCGCACGGACTCGACGCGTCGTACGAAGATGTGCAAGCGGGATTGAGCACGGCGTACGGCGTGGCGCGCACGAGCGAGCTGACGCTGTTCCCCGGCGCGGCGCTGGCGGCGCGCACGGACACGGTGGCCATGGCGGACGCGGGCAGCCGGCTGGCGCTGATCGCGGCGTCGCCGGAATATATTCATTCGACGGGCGTGTTTGGCGTGTGGAGTTTGCCCGACCGGTCGACGGCGTTCAGAAAAGAGATCGAGGATGGCCTCGATTCCGTGCTCACCTATTACCAGCAGCAGGTCGACGACCGGCACTGGTATGGATTCTGGCAGTTCGGCGACTTCATGCATTCGTATTCCGCGCCGCGGCACGTGTGGCACTACGATTGGGGCGGACACGCGTGGGACAACACGGAGTTGGGCGCGCCGCTATGGCTCTGGTACAGCTACATGCGCTCGGGCCGCGCGGATCTGTTCCGGCTGGCGGAGGCGCACGCGCGCAACACCAGCGAGACCGTGGTCTATCACCTTGGGCCGATGAAGGGGCTCGGCACGCGCCACAACGTAATCAAGTGGGGCGATGGCGCGAAGGAAGCGCGGATCAGTCAGGCGGCGCACTGGCGATTCCTGCACTACTTCACGACGGACGAACGCGCCGGCGACATCATGCACATGGTGGCGGAATCGGCGGGCGTGGCGGTGGCGAGTTACGATCCGATGCGCGAAGCCGAGCCGGTGCTGCCGGGTGAGCCTGCCGTGCGCATTCGCATTGGCCCCGACTGGATCGCGCTGGCGGGGAATTGGATGACGGAGTGGGAGCGCACAGGCGACACGCGCTGGCGCGACCGGATACTTGTGGGCGTTAATTCGATTATGACCATGCCGTTCTGGATGGAGACCGGCCGGAAAAATATTGGTGGGCGCGGCGGCTCGGCGGCGGTGGTGGGGTATGACAATGCGACGGGGAAACTGACGCCGATTGCCGCACCCGACGGGACGTATATTCCGGTGAACTACAATTTGGCCACGATTCAAGGCGGCGGAGAGGTGATGTTCGAGCTGCTGCCGCTGCTGGGCAATAAGGATTTTGAGATGATGTGGCTGCAATTGTGCAGGATCGGCCTCGCGCCGGCGGATGTGCTCACCAAGGATAGGACCACGCACAGCGAAGGCGCCGACGCGAGCTACGTGGTGGGCGCGCAAAGCGGGCCGCGATTGGCGGCCTATGCCTACGCGAAAACGGGCGACGTGGCGTTCGCGCAAAAAGCCATCAGCACGATGATCGCGCAGGGCGCGGGTCTGGTGAACGCGAAGATCGTTTCGGGGCCGGACTCGCTGATACCCGTTCACGAAGATAGCCGCATCATGACGAATGAGGCTTCGCAGACGGGGCTGATGGCGATCGAGATCCTGGAGCTTTGCAAGGACCAGTTGCCGACCGATGCGTTTGTGCGCCCGGTGCGCACGTTCCGGCCGCGGCCCGCGCCAGGCGGAGCGCCGGGCACTCCTCCGGCGGCTCCGGGCGGCGCAGCGCCAGCCCCACCGCCGGCGCGATAAGCCGCGCTCGGCGGCGATTCACAAAACGACAGGATTCATTCGATCGCGCGGCGGACGCGCCGATCGTATGCTAAACCTCGATCCGCCGCTCCTCGCGCAGCGTTGATCTGCGCTACAATGCCGTGCGACGCATCCGGGAGGCAGTCTTGGCGGAACATGGCGCGGCGACCGCGGCGGAATCGAATCCAGTGCGGCACGATTGGAGCCGCGACGAGATTCGGCGGATTCACGCGCTGCCGCTGCCGCAATTGCTCTTCACCGCGCAGGGACTGCATCGCCAATTCCAGGAAGCCAATAAAGTGCAATTGTGCCGGCTGCTCTCGATCAAAACTGGCGGCTGCCCGGAGGATTGCGCTTATTGTCCGCAGAGCGCGCATTATTCGACGGGCGTGGAGCGTGGCGCGCTGATGGATCGCGCCGAAGTGCTGAATTTTGCGCGCGGCGCGCGCGAAGAAGGCGCGACGCGATTCTGCATGGGCGCGGCGTGGCGGCAAGTGCAGGACGGTCCGGATTTCGATCGCGTGCTTGAGATTGTGCGCGACGTCGCGGCGCTGGGGATGGAAGTTTGCTGCTCGCTCGGAATGATCGACGCTTCGCAGGCGGAGCGGTTGGCCGCGGCGGGGCTGACGGCCTACAACCACAATTTGGACACGTCGCCGGAATTTTACGGCAGCATCATCACCACACGTGTTTACGACGATCGCTTGCGCACGCTGGATGCAGTGCGGCGCGCGGGTATTACGGTGTGCTGCGGCGGAATTCTGGGCATGGGCGAATCCGACGAAGATCGATTGGGTTTGCTGTGGCAGCTTGCGACGCTCGATCCGCATCCGGAAAGCGTGCCGATCAACGTGCTGGTTCCCGTGGAAGGCACGCCGATGGGCGAACGCGAGGCGATCGATTCGCTGGCGCTGGTGCGCGTGATCGCCACGGCGCGGATTCTGATGCCGGCTTCGATGGTGCGGCTGAGCGCGGGGCGGCGTTCGCTTTCGCGCGAAGCTGTGGCGCTGTGTTTTGTGGCGGGCGCGAATTCGCTTTTCATCGGCGATAAATTGCTGACCACGCCGAATCCCGAACCCGATGACGATTATGAGTTGATGCGCCAGCTCGGGCTTGAGCCGCTGGCGCGCGCCTGAGGCGGTCACTGCGTGCGAATCAGCGAACGCCTGAGCCGTGAGCTGGCCGAACTCGAACGGGAATCGCAACTTCGCTCGCTTGAAACTCCGCAGGTTCTGGATTTTTCCTCGAACGATTACCTTGGATTGGCTTCCGACGCGCGCATCAAACAGGCGATAGCGGCGGCGCTGGCGTCGGCGGAGCCTGCGGCCTCGACGGGATCGCGGCTGCTTTCCGGGAATTCCGAGCGCTGGATGGCGCTGGAATCCGATTTCGCGCAATTCGTTGGCGCGGAGGCGGCGCTGTATTTCACGTCCGGGTATCTCGCGAACGTGGGATTGCTGGCGAGTTTGCTGGAGCCGGGAGACACGGTCTTTTCCGACGCCGCGAATCATGCGAGCTTGATCGACGGGATGCGACTTGCGAAGGCGCGGCGCGTTGTGTTTCCGCATCTCGATCTCGAATTTCTTGAGGATGCGTTGCGCGACGCTCCGGCGGAGGGCGGACGATTTATCGTCGTCGAAAGCGTTTTCAGCATGGAAGGGGATCTTGCGCCGCTTGCCGAATTGTCGCGGCTCGCGGAGCGGTACGGCGCCGAATTGATCGTGGACGAAGCGCACGCAGTTGGTGTGTTCGGTCCGCAGGGACGCGGCTTGGTGGCCGAGGCGGGATTGCAGGGGCGCGTGCTGGCGGCGATTTTTACTTGCGGGAAGGCGCTGGCGGCGTCGGGCGCATTTGTTTGCGGCTCGGAGACGCTGCGGAGTTTTTTGATCAATCGCGCGCGCACATTTATTTTCAGCACGGCGCTGCCGCCATATTTTGCGGCGCATGTGCGCGCGGGGTTTGACCTGGCGTCGCGCGCGGATGAGGAGCGGGCGCGGGTTTTGGGGCTGGCGCAGTATTTGCGCGCGGAGTTGCGGCGCCACGGACTTGAAGTCGCGGACGGGGCATCGCCGATCGTTCCGGTGATCCTGGGCGAAAACGAGCGAGCGATGCGCGTGGCGCAGCGGTTGCGCGCGGCGGGATTCGGCGTGCGCGCGATTCGTCCGCCGACCGTGCCGCAAGGGACGGCGCGGTTACGGCTTTCTGTTACGGCGCGGCACGCGGAAAGTGTGCTGCGCGAACTTGCGGCTGAGATTGCGGCTGCGGCGTCGCAGTCAAACCGCGCGGCGCACGCGGCGCCGGCGGGTCATGCGGCGCCATGAAGCGCGACAAAGTGACGAAGAAACAATGACACGCGGATTTTTCATCACCGGGACCGACACGGGCATCGGCAAGACGTCGCTTTCGGCGCTGCTGGTGGCGGCGCTCGACGCGAATTATTGGAAGCCGATACAGACCGGATCGACGGAAGGGACCGACCGCGAGACCGTGCGGCGTCTCGCGGAAATTCCCGAGGAGCGGCTCCGGCGCGAGGCGTATTGTTTTGAGCCGCCGGTTTCGCCGCACTTGGCGGCGCGGGAAGCGGGCGTGCGGATTCGGCTGGACGCGCTGGCATGGCCGCCCGAGGAATCGCGCGATGCGGCGCGCGCGTGGATCGTGGAAGGCGCCGGCGGCGTGCTCGTGCCGGTCAACGAGAGCGAGACGATGATTGACTTGATGCGGCGCATCGGACTGCCGGTGTTGGTGGCGGCGCGCAGCACGCTCGGCACGATCAATCACACGCTGCTGACGCTGGCGGCGCTGCGCGCGGCGCGCCTCGCAGTGCGCGGCGTTGTCTTCGTTGGCGACGCGCACGAAGAAAATCGCCGCGCGATCGAGCATCATGGCGAGACGCGCGTGATCGGACGCATTCCGTGGACGCAACCGTTGAACCGCTCAACGCTTTTGGACGCGTTCGCGCGCCACTTCGATCGCGCGGCGCTGCTGGCGGCCGGCGCACTGCCGGCGCGCGCGGGCTAGGCGGCGCGCGCGATGAAAACTTCTCCACTCCAAATTTGGCATCCATTCACACAACAAGGCACCGATCCGCCGCCGTTGCGCGTGCGCAGCGCCACGGGCGTGTACATCGAAACCGAAGATGGGCGGCGCATCATCGATGCGATTTCTTCGTGGTGGGTGAACCTGCACGGGCACGCGCATCCGGCGATTGCGGAGGCGATTGCGCGGCAGGCGCGCGTGCTCGAACACGTGATCTTCGCGGGCTTCACGCACGAGCCTGCGGAAGAGCTGGTCGCGCGGTTGCGATCGGTTGTGCCGGCCGGACTCGAACACGTTTTCTTTTCCGACGATGGATCGACGGCCGTGGAAGTCGCGCTGAAGATTGCCGTGCAGTATTGGCACAATCTTGGGCGGCCGGAAAAAAATCGCATCGTCGCGCTGGAACACGCCTATCACGGCGATACCGTGGGCGCGATGTCGGTGAGCGACGATTCGCCGTTCGTGGCGGCGTTCGATTCGCTGCGCGTGCCCGTGCTGCGAACGCATTCGGCGTACTGCTATCGCTGCCCGGTGGGGAAAATTCGCGCGACGTGCAGCATCGAGTGCCTGGACCAATTGCGGCATTTGCTCGAAGAGCAGAGCGGCACGATCGCGGCGATCATCGTGGAACCGTTGCTGCAAGCGGCGGGCGGGATGATTGTGCACCCCGAGGAATTTCTGGCCGGTGTGCGCGAGCTTGCGACGCGCCATGACGTGCTGTTGATTGCGGATGAAGTCCTTACGGGTTTCGGGCGCACGGGGAAAATGTTCGCGTGCGAGCGCGCCAGTGTTTCGCCGGATATGATGTGCGTCTCGAAGGGCATCACGGGCGGATTTCTGGCGCTAGCGGCGACAGTCGTGACCGACGAGATCGCGCGCGCATTTCGCGGCGGGCCGCGCGAGAGCGCTTTTTTTCACGGGCATTCCTACACGGGCAATCCGATCGCGTGCGCGGCGGCCAATGCCAACCTTGAGATTTTTGCGACGGAGCCGGTGTTTGAGCGCATCGCGGCGATCGAACGTGTTCACGTTGAACGATTGACGAAACTTCGCACGCGGCCGGGCGTGGGAGATGTGCGGCACATCGGATCGGTCGGCGTGATCGAGCTTGAAGTGGCCGATCCCGGTTATCTTTCGGAGCTACGGCCGAAGCTTTACGAGTTTTATCTGCGGCGCGGCGTGCTGCTAAGGCCGCTGGGCAACGTCGTGTACGTGCTGCCGCCCTATGCAATTTCTTATGCCGAGCTGAATTTTGTGTATGACATCATCGAAGATTCGCTGTCGTTAGTCACAGGCGCAGCCTGATCGAGCCGCGCGAAATATACGCGGGGAATTCGGGTAAAATGAATGCCACGGGGCTGTAGCTCAGATGGATAGAGCGAGAGTTTCCTAAACTCTAGGTCGCCGGTTCAACTCCGGCCAGCCCCGCCAGAAATCCGCAAATCAGAGAAAGATAACGCAGAGACGCAGAGAAGCGCAGAGATTCGCGGAGAAGTATGGCCGAGGAATTTTGTGTCAGATCCGTTTGGATTCGAGACGCCCTCGCCGCTGATACTACGCGAGTCAAAAATCTACGTGCAGGCGAAGGCCGGGGACCCAGACGGGGCCGCGGGCTTTGTTATAACCGGGGTTGTTGATGTGCTGCGCTTCGAAGGAAGCGAAGAGGCCGCGCCACATGTGCAGAGTGTAGTAGCCCTCGAAGATTTTTTCCTGGCCGTACGTGAGTGCGCCGTCGCCGAGCAGGAAACCCAGGCCGCCATCTTCCAGGTAGACGCGATGGTCGCCAGAGATGCCGTTGATCACGACGACGGTGCCGGCGCGGTCGTTCGCGCGGCGCCACCAATCGCCGCGGAGATAATCGCCGAATTCGCCGGTGCGATCGTCTTCGGTGTAGGCGAAGGATTCGTTGCGGCCGTCGCTCCAGCCGAGGCGGCTGAAGACGCCGAAGTGCGCGGTGAGGTCCTGTTCGAGGTTCAGCTCGAAGCCGTATTTTTGGCGGCCGTCGCGGCGCGTGGCGACGACGCTGGGCACGGTCACTTCGTGCGCGTTGTAATCTTCGATGGCTTCGCGATAGTTGCCCATGCCGGCGGTGTTCACGTAGCTGAGTACGCGGATGGCGCCGTCGCGGTGATGCAGAAATCCTCCGCTGTATTCGAGCTCGAGATTTGAAGAGTGCGAGCGGGCGAGATTGGCGTCGAGATTGATGCCGTTGGCGACCTTGGGCATCATCGCTTCCACGAAGCGGACGGCCCAGCGGTGATCGTCGTATTCGACCAGGGCGCCGTCGGTATAACCGCGCGTGTTGGCTGCGTAGTCCCAGGCTCCGTCGTCATCCACTGTCCAGTTTAGAAATTGCAGATGGCTGTCGCTGCCGCCCGAGTTGTTGTCGAGGAAATCGGCCAGGTCGAATTTTCCGACGCGAAATTCCAGACGCCGCACCGGCAGGGAAGTTGCAAGATCGAGCGGATCGCGACCGGCGGAGACGCGTTGCCTTGAAAGCGGAATGATCTGCCGCAGCATCAGCCGCGCCAAATAAGGCGCTATCGAGAGCTGCGCGCCTTGTACGGTGCGGACCGCGTCGAGATCGGTAATGCCGGCGAGGCCGACGGCGCTGCCGATGCCGCCGCCGGTGGCGTCCTCAACGTCGGCGAACACCTCGGTGGTGCGCGAAAGTTCGTAGCCGAGATAGAGCGTGAGGACGTGGGTGGTGGCGCTCTGAGCCTCGGGCGTCAGGCTGTTGGGCCCGCTGTATTGCGCGGGGAATGCCGCGTGCCACTGGAACACGACGTTTCCCTGGCCCGAAATCCACCAGCGCCGGGAATCGGAATGCGGAAAAAGCGTTGCCGCAGTCGCGGGAGCTGTGGTTTCAGGCGCGGCGGGCGCCTGCGCTCTTGCTCGGGGAACCAGCGCGACGAAGGAAAGCGCAAGAGACGCCGCGAGTATGCGCGGAATGGTTGCCGCGAACGAGAGCCGAGCGGTCATTGTCGTGGTGTCTAGGTGCGAGCCAACGCATCCTATTCTCAACATTTTCCGGAAACAATCTAGCGACATTGTGTGGAATTTTTCGATAGCTTCTGCCTGTTCGGCGCGGGTCGTTCGGGAACACCCGAGTTTCGGCAGAATATTTTTGTGCACAAAATAGGCTGCATACTATTGTAAACAAGCATTTTAAGGTATAATGAATTTGGTTAGTGAAAATCAAATCCTTTAAATCGAAATTCTAGATTGTACTTTTGGGGCCCTTCCGAGGTACTAAGATTCTGATGTGTCCTCATCCGAATTGGAGTCACCCTGACCACGATGCTTGTGGGACCGGGCTACTTGCGCAACTGCGTGGCGGAGCGAGCCACGATCTTGTGCGCATGTCTCTCACTGCGCTCGAACGGCTGACGCATCGCGGCGGCGTGGATGCCGATGGCGCGAGCGGCGACGGCGCGGGCCTGCTGACTTCGTTGCCCGAAGAATTTTTGCGCAAGAGCGCGGAGCGCGAAGGCATCCGGCTGCCGGATTTGTTCGGGCTGGGCATGGTATTTGTGCCGGCGGCTTCGGAGCAGGGCGTGCGCTCGGCGGTGGAAGTGGCGGCGCGCGCCGAACAGATTCGCGTGGTGGGTTGGCGGCGGGTGCCGACCGATCCATCGACGCTGGGTCCGCGCGCGCTGGCGACGATGCCGCGCATCTGGCAATTTTTCGTGGCGCCATCGCGCGCTTCGCGAGGCGCGGCGCGATTTGAAGCGCGATTGACTTCGCTGCGCAAGCGCGCGGAATTGCTGGCGCCCAAGGGCACTTACTTTTGTTCCGTGTCGTCGCGCATGGTGGTTTACAAGGGGCTGCTGACGCCGTGGCAATTGCCCAAATTTTACGCCGACCTGCGCGACGAAGCGTTTGAGATTTCGTTTTCGATTTTCCATCAGCGCTATTCGACGAACACCCGGCCATCGTGGCAACTGGCGCAGCCATTCCGCTACACGGCGCACAACGGCGAAATCAACACCATCGTCTCAAATCGCCGCTGGCTGCGCGCGCGCGGCACGCAGATTCGAGAGCGGCTGGGCGTGGGCGATTGGTTCGGCTTGCTGGAAGAAAATGTCAGCGATTCGGCCAGTTTCGATAATGGATTCGAGCTGCGCATACGGCAGGGCCAGTCGGCCGAAGATACGATGCTGGTGATGGTGCCGCCCGTTTTTGAAAAGGACCCGACGCTTTCGGAAGCGGCGAAGCGCGGTCTCGAAGCGCTCTATTTGCAGGGCGAGCCGTGGGACGGGCCCGCGGCGCTGATCTTCACCGATGGAACTTTTGTGGGCGCGAAGCTCGACCGCAATGGGCTGCGGCCGTTGCGCTACACGCGCACGCGCGATGGATTGGTGGTGGTCGGCTCGGAGACGGGCCTGGTGGACATCGACGATTCGCGCATCGCGGAACGCCATCGCCTGGGACCGGGCGAAATGGTGCTCGTGAACCCGTCGGCGGGACTGTTCTGCAATTGGCGGCAAGTGGTGGATCGCGTGGCGCGGCGCTCGTCGAAGACGAAGCCGGCCACCGCGAAGCATGTTTCCCCCGCGATTTCGCGCGCGGCGGAACCGCCGGCCGAACCGAAGCGCGCCGCCGCTGCTTTCGGTTGGACCGAGGATCAATTCCGCATGCTGTTCGGTTCGCTGACGCGCGGCAAAGAAGCCGATTGGAGCATGGGCGACGACGCGCCGCCGGCGTTTCTTTCCGGTCTGCATCGCACGCTGTGGGATTACTGCAAGCAGCGCTTCGCCCAGGTGACCAATCCGGCGATCGATCCGCTGCGCGAAACGCAGGTGATGTCGCTTGAAATCAGGCTGGGCGACGCCGTGCTGCGTTCGCCGCTGATCGGTCCCGAACAATTCGAGGAACTCACCAAAATTCTTGGCCGCGCGCAACGCATCGATTTTACGTTTCCCGCGGCGGACGGGATTTCCGGAGCGCGTCAGGCGCTCGCGCAGATTGCCGCTGAGCCTTTGGTGGCGGGCGACCGGCCGGAGATGATTCTGCTCACCGACCGGCGCGTTGGCGAGGATCGCGCGGCGCTTCCGGCGCTGCTGGCGGCCGCGGCGGCGTGGAAGTCGATGGTGCGCGAAGGTTTGTGCGACGTGCCGCTGGTGGTGGAAACCGGTCAGGCGTTCGATACGCATCACATCGCGATGTTGCTGGCCATCGGCGCGAGCGCCGTGCATCCGTATCTGGCGCTGCATTTCGCCGAATCGGACGCGCCGGGCGGCGCGGAGAAAGTTCGCGCGGCCGTGGACGCCGGCATGCGCAAAGTTCTGGCGCGCATGGGCGTTTCAACGCTGGCGAGTTACCGAAACGGGCGGCTGTTTGAGGTCGTGGGGCTCGGCAAGGAAATTTGCTCGGAATATTTTGAGGACGTGGCCGATTACCTGGACCAGAAAACGCTCGACGGACTGCTGGGCGAATATTTGTGGATGCACGGCGCTGCGTATTCGGGCGAACACGACGACCTTTCGGATTCGGGTCTTTATCGCTTCCGCAAGGGTGGCGAGCTGCACGGCACTTCGCCGGACGTTGTGCGGCGCATGCACGCGCACGTGCGCAAGCCGACGGACGAGAGCTATGCGTTTTTCGAGGCGCTCGCGGCGCAGCATCCCGTCGCCGTGCGCGACATGCTCGAACTGGTGCCCACGGAGGCGATTCCGCTCGAGGAAGTCGAGCCGGAGGAAGCGATCCTGGCGCGCTTCAGCACGCAGGCGATGTCGCTCGGGGCTTTGAGCCCGGAAGCGCACAAAACGCTGGCGTTGGCGATGAACGCGCTCGGCGGTCGCAGCAATACCGGCGAGGGCGGCGAAGACAATCTGCTTTACCGCAACGAGCCCGAGGCCGCCAACAAGATCAAGCAAGTCGCGTCGGGACGATTCGGCGTGACCACGGAATATCTGGTCCACGCGGAAGAGATTGAAATCAAGATGGCGCAGGGCTCAAAGCCCGGCGAAGGCGGACAGCTTCCGGCGAAAAAAGTGAGCGAATACATCGCGCGAATTCGCCACGCTGTGCCCGGCATGCCGCTGATTTCGCCGCCGCCGCACCACGATATCTACAGCATCGAAGATTTGGCGCAACTGATCCACGACCTGAAGGCCGTGAACCCGCGCGCGCGCGTCGGCGTCAAGCTGGTTTCGGGCGCGGGCGTGGGCGTGATCGCCGCGGGCGTGGCCAAGGCCGGCGCGGACGTGATCACGATCAGCGGCCACAGCGGCGGCACGGGCTCATCGCCGCTCACCTCGATCAAGAATACGGGGCTGCCGTGGGAAATCGGCCTGCGCGACACGCATGAAACGCTGATTCGCATGGGTCTGCGTTCGCGCGTCACGTTGCGCACCGACGGCGGATTTAAATTCGCGCGCGACATTCTGGTGGCCACGGTGCTGGGCGCGGACGAATACGGCTTCGGCACATCGTCGCTGCTGGCGATGGGTTGCATCATGGCGCGGCAATGCCACCTGAACACCTGCCCGGTGGGAATCGCCACGCAGGACGAAGCACTGCGCGCGAAATTCACGGGCAAGCCCGAGATGGTCGTGGCGTATTTCCGCTCGCTGGCCGAAGAAGTGCGCGTGAATCTCGCGCGGCTGGGCGCGCGCACGCTGCACGAGCTGGTTGGCGCGGAAGGGCGCCTGCGGCCGAAATCGCCGGAGGACGCGCCGTGGCTCGAAAGCCTGCTGGCCCCGCCGCCGGAATCTTTGGGCGAGGCGCAGAAGACGTCGCGCGTTTCGCGCGGCCTCGATCTGGCGCATCGGCTGGCGAAACTCGCGGTGCCGACCGGAGAGACGCAGACCATCTCGAACTCCGATCGCAGCGTCGGCGCGCACCTGAGCGGCGAACTCGAACGCGGCAATTTGGATGTCGACACGAACGCGACGCCCCTCGAATACGAATTTCGCGGCGCGGCGGGACAAAGTTTTGGCGCGTGGCTGGTGCCGGGCGTCACGCTGCGGCTGACCGGCGAGGCCAACGACTACGTCGGCAAGGGCCTTTGCGGCGGCGTGATTGCCGTGAATTCGGGCGCGGCGGCGGCGCGGCGCGGCGATTCGCTGGTGGGCAACACGTGTCTTTATGGCGCGACCGCGGGAAGGCTGTTCGTCGCCGGGCGCGGCGGAGAACGCTTCGCCGTGCGCAATAGCGGCGCGCTGGCCGTGATCGAAGGCGTGGGCCAGCACGGATGCGAATATATGACGGGCGGCCTGGCCGTGATTTTGGGATCGGTCGGCCTGAATTTCGGCTCGGGCATGACGGGCGGCTTGGCGTACCTGATGCCGGCGCACGCGAAGGATAAACTGAATCGCGAGTTCGTCACGCTGGTTCCGCTCGAAGCGTTCGAGGAAGAGAGTCTGCGCGCGGTGCTGGCCGAGCACGTCCGGCTGACGAATAGCCCGTGCGGCGCGCAGATTTTGCGCGGCGCTGCGCTGCCGTTCTGGCGCGTGCAGCCGAAGCAACTCCCGTGCTCGATCGAGCGCACCTGGGAACCGACCCTGACCGCGATGGCGGCGCAGCCCAAGGTTGTGGCGGTGGCCGCGCCGGTCCGGCAAGTTTCGCAATCCGCGCTCGGCAACTGAGTTCGTTCACAGCCACCCGGAGGCGTCCCGGGGCGGCTGCATCCGCTAATCCCATTCAAAAACCCCTAAACCACCCCAAACGGGCCAAATCCGGTATAATGCGCAGCGTCTGGGTGGGACCACATGGATTTCGATCAACTGACCACGTTCGTTCAGGTTGCCAAGCTTGGGAGCTTTTCTCGCGCCGGGCAGAAAGTATTTCGCTCGCAATCCGCGGTGAGCGCCCAAATCCGGCAGCTTGAGCAGGCGTACGGTGCGCGGCTGCTGGATCGCTCGGCCAAGTCGGTGCAGCTCACGCCGGCGGGCGAGGTGCTGTTCGAGTACGCGGCGCGTTTGCTGCGGCTGCGCGACGAATCGCTGCAGGCTGTGGCCGACCGCGGCACCACAGTTCAGGGGCCGCTCTATTTTGGAGCGAATGAGGCCACCTGTCTTTACGTGCTGCCTGACATTTTTGCCGAGTATCAGCGGCGCTATCCGCTGGTGCACGTCAGCGTATACCGGAATTTTAGCCACAAAATTCTGCAGCGGCTTGAGGATGGCACGATCGACGTGGGCATCGTGACGCTGCCTGTGAAATCGCCGAACCTGAAGGTCCATCCCATCTTCAAAGACCGCATGATGCTGATGGTCGGGCGGCAGAGCCCGCTGGCCGGACTGAGCAAGGTTTCGCTTTCGGCTGTGGCCGAGCAGCCGCTGATCTTCCCAAAGACCGGTTACACGCGGCAGGTGCTCGACAAGCTGTTCCGGGCGCATCGCTCGCGGCTGCACATCTCGATGGAATTGCCGAGTATCGGAATGATCAAGCGCTTTGTGGTGGCCAACGCGGGCGTATCGTTCATCAGCGAAAGTTTCGCGCGCGATGAAGTGAAGGCCGGCGACGCGAAGCTGATTCCTCTCGAAGGTGTGGATGTGTGGCGCACGCTTGGCCTGGTCTACCGGCGCGACCGCAGCCTGCCCCGCGCGGCGCAGTCATTCGTCGCGCTGGTGCGCGAGCACCGCAAAGCGCCCGCCGCCGTGGAACACGAACCGCAGGCAGTCGAAGCGCGGCGCTGAACGCGCGTCTCCCCTTGTAAGTCTCATTTCGTTCAAATACAAAAAGTTTGAATAGACGGCCGGTGTCCGCGGTCGCTACACCCGCGCGTTTGAGCGCTGTGGCCACGCGCGAACCTCTGCGAGCAGCGCCGCGAAGGCCGTGGGATCGAGCGATTGCGCGCCGTCGGACCACGCCTCGGCGGGGCGCCGATGAACTTCGATCAGCAAGCCATCGGCGCCCACGGCCACGGCGGCACGCGAGGCAGCGGGCACAAGCGCGGATAACCCGGTCGCATGCGAAGGATCGACGAGGACGGGCAAGTGCGAGAGCTGCTTCACCAGCGCGACGCCGGCAAGATCCAGCGTGTTGCGCGTGGCCGTCTCGAACGTGCGGATGCCGCGCTCGCAGAGCACAACATTCGGATTGCCGCCCGCCAGCAGATATTCCGCGGCCAGCAGCCATTCCGCGATGGTGGCCGAAGCGCCTCTTTTCAGAAGCACAGGTTTTTTTGTGCGCGCGAGTTTGCGCAGGAGCGCCGTATTCTGCATGTTGCGCGCGCCGACTTGAATCAGGTCCGCAACTTCGGCCACGCGTTCGACGTCTTCCTGGCTCAAGACTTCCGTGACAATCGGCAGTCCGGTTTCTTCCCGCGCTTCCGCCAGCCACGCGAGCGCCTTCGCGCCCAGTCCCTGAAAATCGTAGGGCGAGGTGCGCGGCTTGTAGGCTCCTCCGCGAAGCATGTTCGCGCCGGCGGCCTTCACGCGCCGCGCGGTCTCCAGAATTTGGCGCCGCGATTCCACCGAGCAAGGTCCGGCGATCACCACCAAGCCCGCGCCAATCGAAACGCCACCGGCGCGCACCACTGTGGATTCAGGATGGAATTGGCGGCTGGCTAAGCGGAATGGTGGAGCAGGTTGTGCTGGCGGAACATCGACGGGAATGGCGCGCGCGATGCAGCGGACCGGCGCGGCAGAGCGCGGCGCGGCTGATGCGGCGCGGCGCGAAGCGCCGGAGCGATCCGAACGCGAAATCATCGGGCGTGTGCTCATGGTCTTCTCCCTGAAGCAGCGGCATTCGGATCATCCGTATTATTTCGCGCGCCGGGATAAAGGCCGAGCACGCGCACTTCCTGCGTCTCTTCCCGCAATTCGGCGACGGCTTGTTCGAGCGCGCCGGGCGATGTCGCTTCGACATCCAGGAAAAATTGATACTCCCAGGGGCAGCCGTGAATCGGGCGGCTTTCGATTTTCAGTAAATTGACGCCGCGCCGCGCGAAGGGCTGAAGCGCGGAGAGCAGCGCGCCGGGCTTGTGCGCGAGCCGCGTGACCAGCGTCATCTTATCGGCGCCGGGCACGGCGCTGTGATCGGTGGAAAGCAGCAGAAAGCGCGTGAAATTCTCGGCGTTGTCCTGCACGCCGCTTGCGAGCACGATGCCGCCATAATGTTTCGCGGCGCGCCGGCCGGCGATGGCGGCGCGCGAAAGATCGCGGCGCTCCAGAACTTCGCGCACGCTGCCGGCGGTGTCCTCGGCGGGGACGCGCTTCCAACCGGGATGCGCGGAAATCAAGCGCTCGCATTGCGCCAGCGCCATCGGATGCGATTCAACCGAGCGAATGCCTTCGAGCGTCGCGCCGGGGCAGGCGATCAGATCGTGTTCGATGGGAATCACGGTTTCGGCGCGAATCGCAAGGCGATGCTCGAGCAGCAGATCGAAAACGCGCAGCACCGATCCGGCCAGGCTGTTTTCGATCGGCACCATCAGCAGGTCCGCGGCGCCTTCGCCGATGGCCGCAAATGTGCGGTCAAACGTCGGGCGCGGGACCGTCTCGATCGCTTCGCCGAGCAGCCCGACAGCGGCCGCTTCGCTGAATGCGCCGGGTTCGCCTTGGAACGCGACGCGCAGGGGTTTGGTGTTCAACGTCTCCTCCAGAAAGATTTCCGCACAAATAAAAAAGCCGCGCTCCGTTTCGGAGATCGCGGCCAGACTGGGAAACTCGCTCGGTTTTGCTCGGCTACCTGCTGATCCTAACCGCGCACAGCCCCAGTCGGCCCGCTTCCCCACGACCAAGGGGAGAAGCGGCGGCTAAAGGCGAAATAGTGAGCGTAGGTCATTTATATATGGCTTGCCGAAATTCAAGTTTAGGCGAGCGCCCGCCGCGTGTCAATCTGTTCTTTGCTTTGCGTTTTGCGTTTGTGGCGGCGATGCGGAAATCTCCGCCGTTCGAGTCGTTTGCATACGCGAAAAAAAAGAGGCTGCCGCGTTGGCGGCAGCCTCTCACGCATCGCGAAGCGAAAGGCTTCTACTGTGACGGCAGCAGCATTTGCGTGAAGCCGGTGGTATTGATGGTGCGCAAAACCGGCGTGAGCGGCGGCAGCCACGTCACGCCCTTCGTGAAGTTCGTATCGAACGCCCAGGTGCGGGTCGGCGCGCTGTATTCCGTGGGATCGCCGTCCGCGAACAGCCCGTTGCCCTGCCGGTTGGTATAGAAGTTGACCAGCGATCCTTCGTAATAGCAGGTGCGCGTCCCCGCTTCATAGAAGCGCATGAAGTTATGAATTCCGCCATCGGTTCCAAAGTCGGGCGATTCCCCGGTGGTCCACGGGAAGGGAATCTCTTTGCCGTCGATGATCGCGACGCGGTACGCCGTCGTCACGCCCGATCGATAGCTGGCGCTGTACGGGCTGATGAATGAGTTGATGTCGTTCCAATTGTCCGTGAGAAATGTTACGGCGTCCGCCGCGATCGAGGTGGCAATCCCGGCGGGAGTCGACCAAGGCGCGGCGGATTCGGTGTAGGACGCGTTGAAATCCCCCTGCACATACACCGGATTCTCTGACGCGATCGTCAATCCGCACGGAGGATTGGGAGAGATGCCGTAGCAGGTCGTGCCGGCGTTGAGCGAGGCGCCGTCCACGATTTTGAGCGCGCGGCGGAAAAACAGCCCCGGATTTTCGCGCGCTTCCTGCATGTGAACGTAAGTCGCCCCAGGCCACAGCGTTTGATAGTGGGAGTTCGAGTTGCAATTCGGATTTTGCATCACGGCCATGGTATCGGTGCCTGCGCTCGGCAGATTCGTCGAGGATGTGGCCGGGATCACGCCCGTGAGAATGTAAGGGATGGTTGTTGGCGCGGCGCCGTAGGTGCGCAAGATTCCATCACCCTCCATATCTTCGCCCGAATCGAGTGTGAAGTTGGGGCAGCCCTGCGCGGCATCGGTCGGATTCGTCAGGTCGTTGAAGCCGAACGAGCCCGTCCTCGCGGGATTGCTGGTGACCGCGGCCTGTGTGTCGGGTTGTTCGCCGCGCCGGTCGGAAAAATAGACGGAGAATCCGGTAGCGTTCAGGATCTTCGGCGACATGGACGCCTGGTTGGCGGAAAACCAAGCCGCCAGGTTTGCAGCGTCCAGCTCGACGTAATACATCACGCCTTTCGCGCTGATTTGCGGATTGCCCTCTTTGGCCGGAGTGGCCGGCAGAGCGCCGACGGAGTAGGCGCGAAATAGCCCTTCTCTCGAATCGAAGAGGGACATGGGCCAGTAATCGTAACCGTTGGTATCCGTCGAACTGCCGCAGTAACTGTTTCCGCTGGCTCCCGTTGCCGGATTATCGCGCAGCCGCTCCAGGCGAATGATCGCGTTTGGACTCGGATCCGTTTGGCAGGGAGTTGCCGACGTTACGTTCGTGTTTCCGAAATAGGGTCCCTGCGCGCCGGCCTGTGCCGGGGTTGACGGCAGATAGGGCAGCGTGAGCGGCGTCGAGTGGGAATAGCTGGAGGATGGATTGATGTTTCGTCCCGTAAAGCCCAGCCCCAGGATTTTCTTCGTGATGTCGTGGAATGCGCCGTTGATGTCCTGATACTCGATCTTGATGCATCCGGTGATGGTCGGACTTCCGTTGGTGACCCAGTAGCCGTCGCCATTTCCGCTCGAAGACGTGTTGTAAACGGTGTAGGCGGTCTTCGCCGGCGTAACCAGGGCGGCCGTCGGCAACGGCAGAAACGTCTGCGTTGAATTCGCGGCCCACCAGCTCGGCGCGGCCCCGTCCAGCGTCGCCAAATCGATCGGATCGGAACCCGTGTCAATGCCGTTCAGGCCCATCATGTCGGAAGTGTGGCATCCGCTGGAAGGGACGCCCGGCGTCGCGTAGTCATCGAGCAGAATCCGCAAGCTGACCTCGGAGAAATATTGCTGATTGAACTCCGATGGGTTGGAGGTCTGTTCGCCGACAACTGGACGACGAATAATAAAAATGGGATCGCTGTTTCCGCCCACGGTTGTCGTGGCGAGTTTCAACGTTGGCGCGCCGTTCACCAGCATGCCGTTGTAGGCCGGCTCAACCGTGCCCGTCCAATCCGGATCGTTCAACGTGGGGCTCAAGTTGCCATACACGCTGTAGCCCGTCAGGCTGCCTTCGGTCACGCTCAAGTAGCGCCATTTGGTATTGCCGGTATAGGGGTCCGTAGGCGGACCTGACGAGGGGGCCGGCGTGAGCGCGATATTCACGTAACCGCCGTACGTGCTTCCGTCGGTGGTGATGGTCACGGACGAACCGGTGGCTCCCGGCGTGGTGCCCAAAGGTCCGGGCCAGCCATTCTCCATGTTCGAGCGAATCACCTGGCCCGAGACCGTGACTTGGTCCCAAAGATTCCCCGGGCCCGGGTTCGAGTTCAGCCAAAGATTTCCATTGGTGTGAATGCGGCCTTGAAAATCCAACTGGGGACCATTGAACAGCGACAGATCCGAATCCGAAAAGACTCCGAATTGAAAAACGGGAATCGCCACGAGCTGCACCTGCCGCTCGAGTTTCACTTCCCCTGCCGCGTTTCCCTCGGTCTCCGTCTGCGCCGCCACTTGCAATCCCAGCGTGGTGATCAGAGCCGACATGCCCGAGTACGGACTGGGCGGAAGAATATTGGAATAATTGGAGCTCGGCGGATTCGAGCTGCTGCACACGGCTGTGCCGCATAGAATTTGATATGTGGAATTGCCCCCCGAATCCAGAAACTGAATTAAGGGAATCGTCGGGGGCGCCTTCATGATGTTGGTGATACTCGTGCTGCTGAGCGATCCGTTGGTGATGAAAGACGTCCCGACGTCGGCCGTGAGCTTTTCCATACCGGCTTCCGCGCCATAGTAGGCCGATTCGCGGGTCTGATTGTTGCCGCCGAGCCGCAGATCCGTCATCACCATCCAGGACAGGCCCACGGCGATGGCGGAGATCAGGACTAAAACCAGGAGCGCGGTAATCAGAGCGACTCCCTTTTCACGTTGAAATCTCACGGCTGTTCTCCTTTGAATCTGCGGAAGATCAAGGTCCCGGCGCCGTAACTTCCGTCGCGTTCGGAGACGTATTGAAATTGTTCACAAACGATAGGTTGCGAATGCTCACCTGTGTGCTCAGGTTGTTGTGCAGGAAATATTGATTTGAGAGCGTCGTTGAGTACGTATATTCCGACCTGGCGGCCAGGAATACGTTCACCGCGCGGATTTGCAACGGAGTGTCGTAGCCGACGGCCGGGCTCGTGGCGTCGCCGGGCCCATTGGGATATGTGCCGTTGGGCGCGGTCGAATTGATGATGTCGTAGGTGAATTGCAGGTCTTCGATCGCTTCGCCGATGCCCTCGGCAGGGTACGCGGGAGCGGCGGATGGATAATTCGGATAATTGATCTGGCGCACGAGCTGCGGGCGCGTGGGATTCGTCGTGGTGTCCTCGTAATAGGTGATCATCCAGACGCGCGTGATCGTGATGGGATCTCCCGATGCCACGAGCTTAGCGACAGTGCCATCCGGATACGTGGTCGCACTCAAGCCGTTCAATCCCGATGGGTCGCCCGTGGACGAGAAGCTGAGCGTTTGACCGCTGACGTTCGTGACGAGTTCAAGCGCGGTTCCCGCCGCGCAGCTGAACATGATCAGGTCGCCTTGCACGATCGTCGGCTGGCTCGTGGGCACGGTGAAGCAGGCAGTCGAAAGCGTCAGCGAAGTGCCGTTCGTGGCGATCGTGCCGCCGCCCGCCACGCATGGCGAGGCGTTCACGGGGAATTGATTCAGCGGATACTTGTTCGTGCTGGAGTCCACCAGCGTGTTGTCCGCGTAGAGAATCGTAACGATGTCGGTCGGTTTCGCGCCCGTCGAGATCACCGCTTGGGTGGTGGGGTTCACGCCTGTGGCGTTTTGCCCTAAGCCGTCTCCGGGAATCACCGCGGGAAGCGCCACGTACGTCGACGCGAAATTTGTGCTCGGAAACGTGCCGGGGCGGACGATGCTCGCGGGGGCCGCCGCCGCGGTGTAAGGGATCATGATGCCGCCCTGCGGAATGCCTTCGCCCGCCTGCGTGAGGTCGCGGACAATGAAGTGCATGCCGGCGCGCAGGTCCTCCTGCATGTTTGCCTCGAGCGCGATTTGTTGCGTCACGCGCTGCGCCTGCACCAGCGCGCTGATGGCCGTGGCCGTGATGATCAGCAGGATCACCAGAGACATCATCAGTTCGATCAGCGTGAATCCGTTTCTGCGGTTCATCCTGGCTCCCGACGGCGCTAATTGAATGCCGAAACGTACGAAGTCATGGCGTAGCTGCGCGTGAAACGCCCGGTTGTGTAATTGACCGTGATGGTCACGGACGTGAGGTTCGAATCCGACGTCGGCGTGATCGTGATCGTCCGCGTGAAGTTCCCGAGTGGGATGTTGATGTCGTCAGAGGTGCCCATCAGCCCGTCCGGCCCGGGATTGATGATGTAGGCCGCGGGGGCCGTCAGGTCCGTTGAAGTGCCAAAGAGTCCGTCGGTGCCCGGCTGCAGAATCGGCTGCGGCGTAGGGAGAAAGATTCCCGGCGGCGTGGAAGTGGTGTTGGCAATCTGCGCGAAGCTGATGGAGCTTGTGTATTTCGCGGTGAAGATTGCTTCCATGGCTTGCTGCGCCATCTGCTGCGCCAAAAAATCGTCCTGAGAGCCCTGCATGTACACCACGGCGTCGGTGAGCATGGCCGCCAGGCTCAGAATCCCGCCCATCAGAATCATCAGGGCGATCATGGTCTCGATCAGCGTGAAACCTTTTTGCCGCCGGACCTTGTTTGCTTCGCGCATGATTCTCGTCTCCCTCAAAATTCGGTCCAGGTATTGCCGTTGGATCTCCAGCCGCGGACTCGCCCGGTCGCGCCCATCACGCTGACCGCGCGGGCCGAGACCGCGTTGCCGGCGACGCCCAGAAAGACGGTGCCGTTAATCGGTTGGTAGGAAGCTCCGTCCACCAATTCGCCATCGCTTTGAAACAGCATCCCCGCCGTGGGCACGCCGTTCGCGCCCTCGAATTCAATGGCGTGCGCTTTTCCGTATCCGTCCGGAGTGTCAGGCATCGTGGAAATTACCGTGTAGACGACGGGCGACTCGAGCGTGACGGTGCTCAGCACCACGTTGCTCCCGGCGGTTTCGGTGGTGGTCAGCGAGTTCATTTCTGTGAGCTGAACTTCAGGCAAGCCGCTCGAGCTCGATGGAAATGTCACTTGGACGTAGCGGCGGTTGACGATCGAATATTCGCGCGCCTGCCGCAGCTGATCGAGCACCTCGCGCATGGCCGCGTCGGATCGCGCGCTTTGAAGAGCCGGCTGGAATTGAAAATACGCCATGGCCGAGACGATCAGAATCATCATCACCACGAAAGCCAGTTCGAGCATGCTGAAGCCGCGCTCGCGATTGGCCGTCCGGAGCGCGCTCATCGGCCCCATCTCAGTTTGCTTGCTCATGCTTCGCACCCTCGTATCGATCCATCTGGCACACGCCGGCGGTTAAAGTGGCATGTCTCATGCCAACTGATGCCATCTCCAAGTTGTTGCAAAAATTAAGGTTAGCTGGAGACGGAAGGCGGTCTACAATCCTGGGAAGGTTGGATGGGTAGAAATGTAACGGATTAGAACGCCGTCCTATGCGAGACGTGCTGGCCGGGAGTAGCGGTGTATTCGGCTCGCGGCCACGAGGCGACCGCGGTATTGCAGTTCAGGAGTTTCTCTAAGGCCCGGATCGGATCGTCGTCGAGAATTCGGCAGCCACCGGCGGGCTCGTGCAGGCAAACTGCGTGGGCCAGCCAGGGTCCGTGATGGCGTTTCGGCAGAGCGCGGTCGTCGCGCCCGGCACGTCGGATGGTTCGAGCGGGCCATCGAGCGGTTCCGCGTAAATCTCGTAATTTTCGGGCGATCCCACCGCTAATTTTTCGATCGTGTACGAGCCGTCGAATTGTGCCGGCCCCGGATCCGCGCACGACCATCCGCCGATCGCCGCGGCCGCCACAGCCCCGCTTGCCGTGTCCACGGCGACCACCTGCGCTCCAAAAACTCCGGTCGTACCGGTTGGCAGAATCAGCGGATTCGCCGGCAGCACGCGCCCGGAAATTATGCCCGCGTGCGCGGTGTCCGCGGCGCTGGGATAAAGCGCGCGCAGGCCGGCGCGGTCGTCGTCCGCCAGCGGCGCATCGGGCTGGCCGGCGGTGGGCCGCGTGCCGAGATACGTGCCGGGCGAAGGCCCGAATGGCGACATCATCGCGCGCCACACGCCGGAGTGTCCTAGGCCGAGCGTGTGCCCGATCTCGTGGCTCAGCACGGATTCAAGATCGTAAGCCGAAGGATTCGCCGCGAGCGCCGCGGACGTGGCGAATGTAACGCTGCTATTGCCCGGCAGCAGCAGAATGTCGGCATCGACAATTTGCCCGATGAAGCCGGCAGGCGGCGTGCCGGGCCCGGCTTGCTGCCCGATCGCATCGCTCGTCGTCACGCGCGTGAAGGAAAGCACGCCGGTGGTGAACGCGGAATCGGCCTGATCGAAGCAGATCGTGTCAACGCCGTCGGTTGGATTGCACGCGTTCTGCGCGGCGGTGGTGCCGAGCGGCGCGAACACCGCGGGCGCAAGAGATGTTCCGCTGACGCCCGTCCAAATTCCATAAGCCGCCGTGACCGTGGCGGAAATTTCCGCCAGCCGCCCCGCGGGCGTTTGGTTCGCCGTCAGAATCGTCGCGGGAGTTGTGCCCAGCGACGTGCTCCACTGAATTGGAATTCCGCCCGGCAGCGCGGTATTTTGGCGCGTGGGTTGCGGGCATGCCGTGCCGCCGGAAATATCGGCGGGCTGCCGCATGTCCGCCACTTGATAATTGAACGAATACGCTCCGGCCGCGGGACCCGCGCATTGCCATGCGACTAGCGCCGCCGTAAACATCGCCGCGCGCGCCACGCGCCGCCGCCGATCCAATGCGCGCGCCGGCATCATCGGCCGCCGTCTCTCATTGCGGCATCCAGGCGCGCGCGAAATTCCGCCAGCGGCATGCGGGCGATTCCATCGGAGCGGAACGTTCGCGTCGCGGGATCGAACGTCGCCATGGCGCTCGATTCCTGCGTGATGGTTTGTTCGCCCGTTTGCGAATCGCGCGCGATGCGAAACGTTCCCTCCGCCCATGCTGAGATGGACCAATCGCCGGCGCTCGTGCGCTCAAGAAAAATGATGGCTTTGTCTCCCGCCGCGAATCGCGGCGCGCCCTCCACCGTTTCCTCGATGTGGCCGTCGCGGCCGCCCGGCAGCCGAATTGTGATCTGCGCGCCCGGTGCGCCCTTGAAACTTTCCTCCACCGCGAAATCCGTGAACGTCCAAATCGAACCATATTCGCGCCGCGTAGTTGTGCCTGTGCAGCGCACGCGTGCAATCACCTGCGCCGCTGAGGCGAGTTGCCCAAGCGTCATCCGCGCGAGCGTTGTGCCGCGCGCCAGTGGCGTGCCCGCGAAGACAAAAAGCGCGAGCAACGCGGCGCGCGATCTGCGCGTCGCGCGCGCCGGCAGATTTGTGCTTCCCTCGCGCATTTTGCTCATTGCACCTCGAGCGCCCCGGTCGCGGCCGTGACGTCAAGCGCGGGATTCGCTACAAACAACGTGCGCGCGCCCGTCGCCGCAGTGCTCGGCACCAGCAGCGTCACCTGCACGATGCCCAGTCCCAATGGCGCGATGGCGGAGATCGTAACGTCAGGCGCCGTGGGTCCCGTCAGCGTGTACACGTAGGACGAATCAAGCCCGCTTACGGAAAACGCGCAGATGTTCTCCGTCGCCGTGCCCGACACGGGGCGCACCAGCGGCACCGAACTGCCGCCGAGCGTGCATGTATTCGTCGACGTGTCGAACGTTCCGATCGCCACGATGTTCAGATTCACGTCCGACGCCGGCGCGGATGAACCCGCCGTGCTCAGGTCGGCAACCACGATGTTCTTGCTCGTCGCCGCCGGAGCCGACGCCGTCAGCGGAATCTGCGTGGCCGCGGTTCCCGCCGCGACCACCACGAACGATACGCTGTTTGACACACCGAGGTTCGGGCTCTGCACCTGAATCGAAATTCGCGCGGCTGTGGCCAGGTCCGCGGCCGTGAGTGACGCTGTGCAATCCGTGCTGGTATCGCACGCCGTCGCGCGCGCCGCGCCGCCAATCAATATCGTTGAGCCTGGACCCGGATTTGACGGAACGAAATCCACGCCGGTTACGCGCAACGTGATCCCGCCGCCGGCCCCCGCCGTCGCGCTCGAAGGCGCAAGCGAGGTGATCGACACCGGCGAAACCACGATCGGAGGAGTAATCGTTACCGTCGCCGTGGCCAACGCGCTCGGCTCGGCGTTGCTGCGCGCATCGACGGCCACGGAACCTCCCGCCGGCACGTTTTGCGGCGCGGTGTAATTGGCCTGATCGGCAACCGACATCGAGGCAGTGATCGTCCCAACCGTCGAATTTCCGCCCACAATTCCGTTCACATCCCACGTCACCGCGGTGTTTGCCGATCCCGTCACGCTGGCCTGAAAAGTCGTCGCGCCGCCGGTCTGCACCGACGCGGTCATCGGGGAAATTCCCACCTGCACGACCGGACTCACCGTCACAACCGCCGTGGCCGCTTTCGTTGGATCGGCCAGCGGCGTGGCCGTCACAATCACGGAATTCGGCGACGGCTCGATCGTTGGCGCCGTATAAGTCGCCTCCGGCGCTTCCGCCGATCCCAGATTGTTGCCGGGAATCAATCCGCACGCCGCGCCCGTGCAGCCCGGCCCCGACACGCTCCATGTGACGCTGAAATTTGGATTCGAGCCTGCCGCGGGCGTGAACGCCGCTTGAAATGTTCCGGCCGCGCCGGAATTCACCGACGCCGGCCCCGACACGGCCAGCGTGAATCCGCTCGCAATGGTCAGCGTGACGCTCCCGCTCGCACTCGTGTCCGCGGCGCTCGTCGCCGTGATCGTTGCGCTGGTCGGCTGCGGCAGGATTGCGGGCGCGGTGTAAATTCCGTTCGACGTGATCGTGCCGACCGTTGCGTTTCCGCCGCTCACTTGATCCACACTCCACGTGACCGCGGTGTTCGTCGTGCCGGTCACGCTCGGCGTCAGCGTCATGTTCGCGCCCAGAAAAATATTCGCGCTGGGCGAACTCACGCTCACAGAAATTGTCGGGGGAGGAGCCGGTGCGGGAGCGGGACCGACCGTCCCACTGCCGCACCCCAGCGTCGATATCGCAGCGAGTAGCGCAGTGCCTAATTCTTGCAGGCAGCCTTGGTTTCTACGCCCCACCGTCCTCGCCGGGACCTCCCCCATGTCCGCACCAGAGAGCACGCGCTCTGCCAGTGTTGCGGGTGCGCGCCGGCGGGCGTCAGGCGGCGCACGCGAGGCGTGTGTGCGCGTTTAATTTCGGCGTAACCCCCGGCCTTTCTCACACTTGGATCGCCCGACGCGTCTGCTGAGCTCTCAAACGATGGAGTTGATCCGAACTCACGTTCAACAAAACGTCGTCTCAAATTCTCATTTTGAATCTCGCGCATGTTCCAAATTGGCTCAGCCGAATCGCGCGCCGCGCTCGCGCGACCGATTGACAGCCGCATCCGCAGCGGCGGAAGATGCGGGCATGGCTCGTCCCGAAGCCGTGCGCCGCGTTAAGAGCTATTCCGCCGATTCCGGATACGTTTACCAATACTATTTTTTCGAGGTCGAGAAATCGCATCGCGGCAAATCCGCCGGCACGGAATACGTTTACATGGTCTCGACGGACCGCAAGACCGTTTTCCCCGTGCGCATCTTCGTGCGGCGCGACGCCGTCGACGCTTGGGCGGCGCGTAACGGCCGCGCCCTCAGCGGCACCGAGGAGTACGCCGTCGCGAAGATGCGTCTCTTTCAAGTCTTCGACGAGAGCGAACAGATCGGTCCCGGCCCGCACGATTATTTCGTGGACGAATCGAACCTCGATCCGCTGCTGGCGCTGCTCGACCTCTGATTCCATCGCGATCTCATTCCGGCGAAATCTTCTTGATGTATACTCCGCGCATGCCAACCAAACTGTTCCGCCCATGGCCAATTCTCGCGGCTGCACTCGCCGGATTGCTCCTATGCAGTTGGAATTCAACAGCGCAGGAAACTCCTGCGCCACAGCCAGCCCCCGCGCCGCCGATGACGGCTGCGCCGGCCGCCGGTGCGTCAAGCGCGCCGCAAGGTCCTTACGTGCCGGCGCAGCGGCAGATGCCGGTGCCCGCGATGGACGACAACACGGGCTTCGTACCGATCTTCGATGGCACCACGCTGACGGGATGGGACGGCAATCCGAAATACTGGCGCGTGGAAGATGGCAGCATCGTCGGCGAAGTCACGCCGGAAACGCTGCTCAAGGTGAATACGTTCCTCATCTGGCGCGGCGGCACGATGCGCGATTTTGAATTGAAGGCCGATTACCGCATCTCAGCGAAGGGCAATAGCGGCATCAATTACCGCAGCGTCGATGAGCCGGGAATGCAGTGGGTGATGCGCGGCTATCAGGCCGATATAGACGGCGAATCGCGCAACGCGAACGGTAAGCGCTACACCGGCCAGAATTACGAAGAGCGTGGCCGGTTATTCGTAGCCTTGCGCGGACAGATCACGCGCCTTGAGACCGGCAAGATTCCCGAAGTGATCGGCTCGCTCGGCGATCCGGATCAACTTGCGACGTACATTAACGGCAGCGACGGTTGGAATCACTACTACATCATCGCGCGCGGCAACGTGGTGATCCAAATTTTGAACGGCCACGTGATGAGCATCGTCGTGGACGACGATCCCACCGGCCGCAAGCTCGAAGGCGAACTCGGCTTTGAGGTCCACGTCGGTCCGCCGATGAAAGTCGAGTTCCGCAACATCCTCTATAAGGCGCTCTAGTCCGCGCCGCGTGATTCACCTGCCCAACGCTTCGCGGAGTGCGGAGCGCAAGTCTGTTTGCGCGAAGGCGTAGCCGCATTCTTGAAGGCGGCGCGGAAAAACGCGCTGGCTGCCGAGTAAGAGCGCGCCGGCCATTTCGCCGAGAGCGAGACGCAGCGCGAACGCGGGAGCAGGGAAGATCGCCGGGCGATGCAGCACTTCGGCGAGGGCGCGCGTGAAATCGGAATTGCGCGCGGGTTCGGGTGAGACGGCGTCGACGGGTCCTGCGAGCGCGGCATTCGCCAGCGCGAATTTCACGATGCCGACGATGTCGCGCAGGGCGATCCAGGACATCCATTGCCGGCCTGAGCCGAGCCGTCCTCCGGCGCCGAGCTTGAATGGCGTGAGCATGCGGGGCAACGCGCCGCCATTTCCGGCCAGCACAATTCCGAATCGCGTGGAAATGACGCGTGCGCCGAAATTAGCCGCCGCTGCTTCTTCGCGCTCCCATTCTTGCGTGAGCGTTGCGAGGAAATCGGTTCCGGGCGCGCTCGTCTCATCGAGCGATTCGTCACCGCGATTTCCGAAAATTCCGATGGCAGAGGCGCCGATGAAAATGCGGGGCGGGCGCGCGAGTGAGCCGAGCGATTCGACGAGGTGATGCGTCGCGTCGATGCGGCTTGAGCGCAATAAGTTCTTGCGCGCGGCGGTCCAGCGGCCACCGGCGATCGATGCACCGGCCAGGTGCACGACGGCGTCGGCGCCTTCCGCCACTGTGGCGTCGAATGTCTTCGCGACCGGATCCCAGGCCACGTCTCCGGTCTGCGTGTGCGCCGCCGCTGCTGGCCGCGCGAGACGGCTGATGGTATGTCCGTCGCGCGTTAGTGCGTCCGATATCGCGTTGCCGATTAAGCCGCTTGAGCCTGAGACGAGAATTCGCATGGCGTTTCCACATCCTTCCATCGAGACTAAAATGCGTCCCCCAAGACGGCGCGGTCGCCCTACGTGACTACTTATAAGATGTCGGAAACAAGGCGCACGATGCGGCGCCGAAAAATTGGTTCGGGCCGCGGCGGCGGGCGCTAGAATAGCCGCATGCGTGTGCGCGTTCTGTTTTTTGGGCGCTTCAAGGAGATCGTCGGCGCGGCCGAGGATGAGGCGCAGGTGCCCGACGGCGCGCGGGTCGAGGATGTTTTTAATCAATACGGCAGCAAGCACCCGGAACTTGCCGGATTCCGCGAATCCGCGGCGGCGGCGGTGAATCAGCAGTTCGCCGAATGGGGCGCGGCGCTTGCGGCGGGCGATGAAGTTGCGTTCTTGCCGCCGGTCAGCGGTGGGGAAGTTCGCGATCGCATGGAATTGGTGCGCGCGCCGATCGCCACGGTGGAGATTGTGGCGTCGCTGAAAGCGCCGGAGGATGGCGCGGAAGTCGTGTTTGAAGGCATCGTGCGCAATCATTCGGGCGGGCGCACCACGCTGTATCTGGAATACGAGGCGTACGAAGCGATGGCGCTGGCGGGGATGCGCGCGATCGTCGCCGAAATGCGCTCGCGTTATCCCGTGGATCGCGCGGCGATGGTGCACAGGCTTGGCCGGATCGAGATCGGCGAAACGGCGGTGCTGGTTGTCGTCAGTTCGGCGCATCGCGGCGCGGCGTTCGATGCCTGCCGCTTCGGCATCGATGAATTGAAGCGCCGCGTGCCGATCTGGAAAAAGGAATATTTCGCCGATGGCGCGATGTGGGCCGAGGGCGCGAAACCATAGTTCGAGCCCGCGCGGAGCGAACAATCCTTTTGCGCTCCGCGTGAATCTATCCTTTAGCACCACTCGCACCAGCGAATCAGAGGGAGCGCACCCAGATTGAGCCCCGCCCGAATCGAGGCACGCGGCCGTTTGCGGCCGGCGCTCGGCTGCGCGCTGCTGCTGATTTTCTGCGGCAGCGGCGCAGCGCTCGATTCGGCGCAGGCGCCACGCAGCGATACGCGCGGCACGATTCACGCGCAGGTGCAACTGGTCACGGTGATCGCGAGCGTGCTCGACAAGGATCATCATCCCGCCGCGAACCTGACGGCCGATCAATTTGAAATCTACGAAGAGGGCGTGCCGCAGAAGATCGAGGTGTTTGAGCCGGACACGCAATCGCCGCTCGATGTGGCGCTGATGATCGATTGCAGCTTGAGCGAAACGCAAGAGCTCGATTTTGAGCGCGCGGCCGCCGCGGCGTTCATCGGGCAGGTTGTGCGCCCGACCGATCGCATGGCGGTGTTCGGTTTTGCGGACGTCGTGGATATGGTCGGAGGATTTTCCGGCGACACCGGATATCTGCAGGATTCGCTGCGGCGTCTTGAACCGGGCGCGGGAACGGCGCTCTACGATGCGGTGTATCTGGGCTCGCAGGCGCTGGCGCGCAATCCTTCCGGGCGGCGCCGCGTGATCGTGCTGGTGACCGACGCAGGCGAAACCACCAGCCATTCCAATTTCAACAGTGCTCGCGACGCCGCTGTGCGCGCCGACGCGCTGCTTTACACGATTTGCGTGCGCGCCGTGACCAACGAAGGCGGACGCAACACCGCGGGCGAGCACGCGCTGGAGACCATCGCCGATACGACCGGCGGCGCGATCTACTATCTCGACGATTTGAAAGAGCTCGGCCCGACGTTCGATCTGATCAATCGCGAGCTGCGCGCGCAGTACCGCATCGGCTACTACCCCGATCCGAAGCCTCCGCTGGACACGTATCGCTCGATCGACGTGCGCGTGCCGAGCAATTACACGGTTCATTCCCGCAAGACTTATTACACAGGCAACGCGCCGGAATAACGGCGAAGCTCTGAGCGTCGCATCCGAAAGGCTCTCGACTTCAGGGGCCAAGGCCCCTTTCTCGTTCAGGCCGTTCCGTGGGAGCTGAAGCTCCCACCTCCTGCAAAGCACACACGGAGCGCGCCACGGGCCGGCACCGCGGGCTCGCGCGGCGGCTTGTTCAATTGTTCGCGCGGCGCGCGCGAGTTCTGGCAAAATGGTTATCGCGCCGCGGAGCGCCAAACCTAAAACATGAATGCTTATCTCGAAGTGGCGCTGGAAGCGGCGCGCGAAGGCGGAGCGATCCTGGTTGCGGAACTCGACCGGCCGCGGCAAATCACGTACAAGGGCGACGCGGATATCGTGACGCAAGCCGACAAGGGCTCCGAGCGGGCCATCGTGACGCGGCTGCGCAAACACTTTCCGCAGCACGCGATCGTTGCCGAAGAAGGCGGCGGGCAGGAGAATGCTTCGGCGTTTCGCTGGTACGTCGATCCGCTGGACGGCACGACGAATTACGCGCACGGCTATCCGTGCTTCGCGGTCTCGATCGGCCTGGAAGAAGCGGGCGAGCCGATCGCCGCCGTGGTTTTCAATCCGATCTCGCAGGAAATGTTCACGGCGGTGCGCGGCGAAGGCGCATATTTGAATGAAAAGCGAATCCACGTTTCGGCGGTGGACACTCTGGCGACGAGTTTGGTGGCGACCGGTTTTCCGACCCACAAGCGCGAGTCGAATCCGAATATCCGCTACTACTGGGATTTTACGTTGCGGTCTCATGGAGTCCGCCGCGATGGCTCGGCCGCGTTGGATTTGGCGTCGGTGGCGTGCGGCCGGTTTGAAGGATTCTGGGAGTTCGGATTGAAGCCATGGGACACGGCCGCCGGCGCGCTGCTGGTGCGCGAAGCGGGCGGCACAGTGACGCGATTCGCGGGCGCCGCGCCGCACCGGCCGGGCGATCCGGAAATGGTGGCGTCAAACACGCGGGTCCACGCGGAAATGCAGAAGCTGCTGGCGGAAATTGGGGCGTCGAAGAACGATCCAACGAAATAACGCTCACCCCCGCCCCCCTACCCATTTTTTTGGAAGTGTTGATTCTGGGAGGGTTAGAGCGCGATTTTCCAGAAGTGTTGATTCTAGTAGACTTCAAACCTATTGCTGAGAATGAGATACGAGGAGTCTTGGAAGTGTTGATTCTAGAGGGGTTAAAATTCGATTTCCCAGAAGTGTTGATTCTGGAAGGGTTACGGTGTTTTTCTGACGGGGCGAGGAATTGTCTGGTGGTCTTGCGAACTGCGGCGGCGGCGTCTCGTACTGCACGTGGAGTCACGCTTGGCTCCAACGACTAGAGCGAAGCATAGCACAAGATTGTTGGTATGTCAAATATATTACTTATCGGCTATTCGAAGAGAATGGGGCGAGTGGCGTTGGTGGCGGGCCGGAAATGGGGCGGAGCGGATACCGGCGTTGACTCCGGCCGGGCGTGCACTTTAGGATACGTTTCGAAGCGGATACGGAAGGAGCCACGGAATTGGCCGAGAAACATCTGATCAAGGCGATTGGCGCGAAATACGCGAAGATGAGCAGTAAGAAACGGGTGGAGACGATACGCGGCCTTTCGCCGCGCGGCGGACGATTTATTCAGAAGTTTTTGCCACGCCTTTATGCGGAGGCTTTTTCCGAGCCTCCCCAGGCAGCCGGCGAGTCGTCGGAATCAGGTTCGCGCGCATAGCTGTCAGCAAGGCCTCACTCGGTGGGATGCCCATTTTTCTGCCCCAGTGAACGACAAGGCCTCTGCGCTCAGCGATTCCGTAGTAGTCCTGCACGACCGCGGCGAAAAGTTCGGCGGGCTCCATTCCGGCCGCCGCGGCGACTTCCACAGCGCCCTTCTTCTCACTCTTGTTGAGGTCGTCTCTTATGGTGGGCTTGTCCATGGCCGATTCAGCTAAATAGTAATTTATTAGAGATGGTAAGAAAATCATTTTCTCCAAGAAATGCGGGCGGGCACGGCCGACCATGTTCGCGGCGGGAGCTAACGTCACCAACCATCTGTGGACGATGAACGAGCTGCTCAATCATGGTGCGGCAATCCAATGAAGATGAAAATCAGAGACTATTTCTTGTCAGATTTTTGAGGCAGGCCCTTACGATTGTCAATTTTCCCGAATTCGTTGCGCGTCCTTTTCAGTCCGCTTTGAACTTGCTTGATATCCGCGGCCGGGCGCAGAAGTTCCGGTCTTGATGCGCTGAGTCTCATCATGGTGTCGCGGACGGCCTTGCCGACCTTGGTGGCGGCCGCCTCCAGACGCGTTTGCCCTTGAACGCCCTCGTTTTTTATCTTTGCTTCGGTTTCGGTTAGCCTAAACAAATTCGCCGCCATCTCTTGCTTCCCCATAAAATCCAGGGGACTACGGTTGTCCGGAACGCCCTTGATCTCCCGCAATCGCCAAATATCCATGTTGTACATCCCGCGGTAACCCGCATTCTGGAAATAGGCAAAATTCTCCACGCCTGCCTTATACACAACGCCCTTCGACGAATTTTCCCGCTCCGATATATCCGATCGAATCAAGACCCGCTCCACGTTCTCCGCCTGTTGAATGTGCTCGCGGAAAGCTTCCGCCAGGGCAACAAAGTATGTTTGAGCCGCGGCAACTTGGGGCTTGGCTACGTCTCCGTTGACTGCCACCAAATAGCAGCCAAAACGGGAGAGCTTGTAATCCCTTTCCCTTACGCCGTCGATATCCCGGTCTATGGGATTAATTACATCGTGCAGTGGAATCCCAAGCGAAGTACAAGCGCGAATCGCCTTGTTTACAGCGTTTTCAAAGGCAGTGAAAGTGTCATACCCCAGCAAGGGCATGAGGTCTCGGGCAAACCAATAATGGTCGCCATTGTCTTTGGCGATTTGCTCAAAAAGATGCCGTCCAGAATCATCTATCTGGAAAGAATGCTCCATTCCTTCGACCATGGAATGCAAGGCTATCACGGCTGGCCGCCAATCATCACGTTTTTCAAATTTACTCCCCTTCAAGCCATGACAGTCTGGGCGATTCGTTGACGCGGTTTGCGCGCGGGTGCTAGGCTGCCAAATATGCGCGTCGTTGACTTGATACGCCGGAAGCGCGACGCGGCGGAACTCCTGCCTGAAGAAATCCGATTCCTTATCGATGGCTACACGCGCGGAGACATTCCCGATTATCAGATGTCGGCGTGGCTGATGGCTGCGTTTCTGCGCGGATTGAATGACGCGGAGACGGCGGCGCTGACGGAGGCCATGCTGTATTCGGGCAAGGTGCTGGATTTTTCCGATGTGGCCGGCCGGAAAGTGGACAAGCATTCGACGGGCGGCGTGGGCGATAAAACTTCGCTGATCATCGCCCCGATCGTGGCCGCGGCCGGCGGAGTGCGCGTGCCGATGATCAGCGGGCGCGGATTGGGGCATACGGGCGGCACGCTCGACAAGCTTGAATCGATTCCGGGCTTCAGCGTGAATTTGTCGCTCGGGGAATTCCGGCGCGCGCTGGAGACGGTAGGTTGCGCGCTGATCGGGCAGACGGCGGAGATCGCTCCGGCGGATAAAAAAATGTATGCGCTGCGCGACGTGACGGGAACGGTGGAGAACCGCTCTCTGATCTGCGCTTCGATCATGAGCAAGAAATTGGCGGAAGGAATTGACGCGCTGGTGCTGGACGTGAAGGTCGGCTCGGGCGCGTTTTTAAAAACGGAAGCGGACGCGACGCTGCTGGCCGAGTTGATGGTGGAGACGGGGCGCAGAATGGGCAAGCAGGTGGTGGCTCTGCTGACGGATATGGATCAGCCGCTTGGGCGCATGGCCGGAAACGCGATGGAGGTGCGGGAATCGATCGAAGTGCTGCGGGGCGCGGGGCCGGCGGATTTGCGCGAATTGTGTTTGGTGCTGGCGGCGTGGATGCTTTTTCTGGGGCAGCGGGTGAGGAGCGTGGACGAGGGCAAGGTGCTGGCGGCAGAGTTGATCGCGTCGGGGCGGGCGCTCGAGAAATTCCGCGAGATTGTCCGGAAGCAGGGAGGCGATGCGCGCGCGGTGGATGATCCGAAGCTGTTGCCGCGGGCGGGGCACACGTTCGATGTGGTCGCCGCGGCGGATGGCTACATCGGAGCGACTCAGTGCGAGCAATTGGGCGTCGCGGTCGTAGTGCTCGGCGGCGGGCGCGAGAAGAAGGAAGATTCGATCGATCCGGCTGTGGGCCTCGTGTTTCAGAAGAGAAATGGCGACGCGGTGCGGCGCGGCGAGCCGCTTTGCACGCTGCACTACAATTCCGATGCGCGTTTGGAGGAAGCGCGGCGCCTGGTCGAGAGTGCGTACAGCATTTCAGCGCAGCCGCCGGCCGCGGGGCGCGCGCTGGTGGGTCGCGTGATTGGCGGCTAGGATTCGGGATTTTTGCGGGTGTCCTGACGACGCATGGCTTAGAATACTTTCCATTCCGTCCGCAGCGTAAGCAAAGGGCGCAAGCACAAGGAGGAACGGATGGGTCGTTTCACCGGGATTCTGGGCTTGGCGACGATGCTGGGCCTGGCCTATACGTTCTCCACAAATCGCCGCGCGATTAAGTTAAAAACGGTTCTTTGGGGATTGGGGCTGCAGTTGGGCTTCGCATTCTTCGTGCTGAAATTCAGCGTTGGGGAAGCTCTGTTCGCAAAGGCCGGCGCGGCGGTGATCAAGCTGCTGGGATATTCGTATGTGGGATCGGAATTCGTGTTTGGTCCGCTGGGCGCGAAAAATTCTTCGCTCGGCTTGATTTTCGCGTTTCAAGTGCTGCCGACGATTATTTTTATCGCCGCGCTGTTCGCGCTGCTTTACTACCTGGGCGTGATGCAGATCATCATTCGCGCGGCGGCCTGGGTGATGCAGCGCGTGATGGGAGCCAGCGGCGCGGAATCGCTGAACGTGGCGGCCAGCATCTTCATGGGACAGACAGAGGCGCCGCTGACGATTCGTCCGTTTCTGCCGGATGCCACGCAATCCGAGCTGATGACGATCATGACCAGCGGCATGGCGCACGTCTCCGGCGGCATCATGGCGGCGTACATCGCGTTCGGCGTGGACGCCAAGCATTTGCTGACGGCCGTGATCATGACGGCGCCGGGCACGCTGCTGATGGCCAAGATGCTGGTGCCGGAAGTGGAAGTGCCGCGGACGGCGGGCAAAGTGAAAATGCCGGAAATGGAAAAGGACGCGAATTTTCTGGCGGCCATCGCGCGCGGCACAACCGATGGATTGCATCTGGCGATCAACGTGGCGGCGATGCTTATCGCGTTTCTGGCGCTGATCGCGCTGATCAACGGCATGATGGGCGGCACGCACAACTGGCTGGCGTACCATCACATCGGGTGGTTTCCGTCGAGCCTGCAGCAAATTTTCGGATGGGCGTTTGCGCCGGTGGCGTGGATCATCGGCGTGCCGTGGCACGATTGCACGAAAATCGGCAACTTGCTGGGAATTCGCATGGTGCTGAATGAACTGGTGGCGTTTTCGTTTCTGGGGCCGATGAAGGCGGTGCTCGATCCGCGGTCGTTCACGATTGCCACGTTTGCGCTGTGCGGGTTCGCGAATTTCAGTTCGATCGGAATGCAGATCGGGGGCATCGGCGCGCTGGCTCCGAACCGGCGCGACGATTTGGCGCGGCTGGGAATTCGCGCGATGCTCGCCGGCACGATGGCGAATCTGATGTCGGCGTCGATCGTCGGGCTGTTCTTGCCGCGATGAGCGCCGCGCGGCGATCCGGCGGCGCAGCGAATTCGGGCGGAGAGTTCGCGCGCGCCGAACGCGCAGCGAAATTCATTCGCGCGCGCACGCGGCTGCGGCCGCGCGTGGCGCTGGTGCTGGGCAGCGGGCTCGGCGGATTCGCGGACGGCATGGCGCGTGCTGTGCGCGTGGACTACGCAAAGATTCCGCACTTTCCGCGCTCGACTGCGATTGGCCACGCAGGGCGATTGGTGATCGGCGATGTCGGCAGCGTGCCGGTGGCCGTGATGCAAGGGCGCGTGCATTTTTACGAAGGCTATTCGCAGCAGGAAGTGATTTTTCCGATGCGCGTGCTGGCGCGGCTGGGCGTGCGCGCCGCGATTTTGACGAACGCCGCCGGAGGCATCAACCTCGGCTACAAACAAGGATGCCTGGTGGTGATGCGCGATCACATCAATCTGCAGGGCACGAATCCGCTGATCGGACCGAATGACGAGCGGTTCGGCGCGCGTTTTCCGGATATGTCGCGGACCTACGAACCGTCATACCGGAAGATTGCACTTGAGGAAGCCGCGCGTCTGGGCCTCGCGCAGTTCGAGGGCGTGTACGCTGCGATGACGGGGCCGAGCTACGAGACGCCGGCGGAGATTCGCGCGCTGCGCACGCTGGGCGCGGATTTGGTGGGAATGTCGACCGTGCCCGAAGTGATTGCCGCCAGCCACCTGGGGATTCGCGTGCTGGGAATTTCTTGCGTGACGAACATGGCCGCGGGAATGCTGGATCAGCCGATCACGGCGGACGAAGTGATCGAAACCGGCGAGCGCGTGAAGCATCAATTCATCGCGCTGCTTTCGGCCGTAATTCCGCGCATCGCGGCGGAGCTGGCATGAGCGGGAGCGATGTGCTGCACGATGTCCAGCGCGACGATCTGATCGCGTCGGCGCGCGCGGCGCGGGAGAACGCGCATGCGCCGTTTTCAAAATTTCGCGTCGGCGCGGCGGTGCGAGGGATTTCGGGGCGCGTCTTCACCGGATGCAACGTTGAGAACGCGACGTACGGGCTCACGTTGTGCGCCGAGCGTGTCGCGATCTTCAAAGCCATTTCCGAAGGCGAGCGCAAATTTGAATCGGTGGCCGTCGTCGCGGATACGGACCGGCTGACGCCTCCGTGCGGCGCGTGCCGGCAGATTCTGTGGGAATTTTGCGGCGACGCGGAAATCGTGCTGGCGAATTTGAATGGCAAAGTGGAAATCCGGCGGATGAAGCAGCTTTTTCCGGAGCCGTTCGATTCGTCATTTTTGTGACGGCCGAGATTCGCGTCCTCGAGTGCGGTGGCCAATGAACGAAATCGCTTCAAAATATAGCGCCGCGCGGTCTCCGCGATCGGCTTTCTTGCGCGCCGCGTGGCTTTGCGCGATCCTGATTTCGGGAGCGGGAGCCATGCGCGGGCAAACGACCAAGCCCGGAGCGGTGCCAAGCAAGCCGAAAGTGAAAGTGAGCTTGCTGATCGAGGGGGGCACCGTCGTGACGATGGACGCGTCGCGCCGCGTGATCGATGACGGCTCCATCGCCGTGCGCGGCGATTCGATTGTGGCCGTGGGTCCGCGCGCGGAGCTTGAAGCACGCTACTTGCCGGCGCGGCGGATCGATGCGCGCGGCCGCCTTGTGATGCCGGGCCTGGTGAATGGACACGCGCACGCCGCAATGACGTTACTGCGCGGAATCGCCGACGACGTGACGCTGCAGGATTGGCTGACGAACTACATTTTCCCCGCCGAAGCGCGCAACGTCACCGAAGCGTTTGTCACCGACGGCACGCGTCTGGGCGTGCTTGAAATGATGCGCGGCGGCATCACCACGTATGTGGACATGTATTACTTTGAGGGCGCCGTCGCGCGCGTAACCAAAGCCGCGGGCATGCGCGCGATCCTGGGCGAGACGCTGTTGGACTTTCCCGCGCCCGACAACAAGACGATGCCGCAGGCCCTCGCTTACACCGAAAAATATTTGCAGCGCTGGAAGGGCGATCCGCTGATCACTGCGGCCGTGGCGCCGCATTCGATTTATACGACCTCGGAGCAAACGCTGCGTTCGGCCGCGGAATTGGCGCGGCGCTATAACGCGCCGCTGGTGATTCACGTCGCGGAAACGAAAAAGGAGCTCGACGACAGCATCGCGAAAAATCAAGCCACGCCGGTCGGCTATCTTGATCGCATCGGTTTTCTCGGACCGGACGTGATCGCGGCGCACTGCATCTGGGTGAACGCGGACGACATCCGCCTGCTCGCCGAGCATCACACCGGCTGCGTCGACAATCCGTCCTCGAATATGCTGCTGGCGAGCGGCGTCGCGCCCGTCAGCGACATGCTGGCCGGCGGCGTGGCGGTTGGGCTCGGCACCGATGGGCCGGCCGGAAGCAACAACGATATGGATTTGATGCGCGAGATGGATCTGGCCGCGAAACTTGAGAAGGTGACGAAAATGGATCCGCGCGCGCTCTCGGCCGAACAAGTGGTTGAGATGGCCACGATCGGCGGCGCTCGCGCGATTCACATGGATAGCGAAATCGGATCGCTCGAGCCGGGCAAGAAAGCCGACGTGATCGTGCTCGATCTCGATGCGCCGCACGCCGTGCCGCTTTATGAGCTGTACGGGCAGATCGTTTATTCGCTGACCGGCAGCGATGTGCGCACCGTCGTGATCGGCGGCCGCATCGTGATGCAGGATCGCCGCGTGCTCACACTCAACCAAGCCGCGATCGTGGCGGCCGCGAAGGTGTGGGGCGCGCGCGTGCAGAAATCGCTGGCCGCGCCGCCCGCCGGCGCACACAACTAATTCCCTCGCATTTCAGTTCCGCGAAATTCTTTGTCTTGTTTCGGAGCCCGGGCGCGGCTATTCGCGCGAAGCCTGCGCCTGCGAGCGTTGCAGGCGCAGCCGCGCGGCCGAGGTGCGCAACGTTTCCGGAATATTGCGGCTGGTGGCGAGCTGCTTCAGATCGGCGGGATTCACGCTGGTCAGCATGTGCAGCGTAACGTCCAGCGGCGCTTTCGGATTGAACATGATGCCGTGCACGACGTTGTAATTTTTGCGATGCACGCGGCTGGTGGCGATCATGCGCAGCACTTCCTCGCTCAGAACCGTCATCGACGCGAAAGATTCCACTTCCTGATCGGTGATCCGGGGCGATTGCAGCACGGCGCGCTGCACCACCTTGCACGGGTCCTTGATCAGCAAAATGCGCTCTTCGCGTCCGCCCTTCAGAGCGAGCTGCACGCGCTCGACGACGCGCATTTTCGCCAGACGCTGCAACAGCGTGATGCGCTTCACCGGATCGGGCACGGCTTCGGCGACGGCTTCGACAAACGCCGATTCCGGCTCCGGCTCTTCCTTCAGCAGATCCTGCAATTCGGAGCGCTGCTCGGCGGTCAGCGAAGATGAAGTGACCAGCGCGGCCATCAGCCCCGGCGCCACGCTCAACTGCGCGAGGTTATCGAGCAGGTGCTGCACGGCGGCGGTTGAAAGATGTTGCGCCACTACGCGCAGTTGTTCGAGCACGCAGGCCGGATTGTTGGCCATGGCGTCGGCCACGCGCGGCTTATCGCCCCAATTTGCCACGCAAAATTCAAATAGTTCCGGCGGCGCGTCCGGCAGAGACAGCGCCGTAAGCAAGGATTCGATCGGGTGAAACAGCAGCGCATTCGCCGCGCGCTCGCGGATCAGCGCGTCGGAATCGGTTGTGAGAATCGCCAGCGAAGCGGCGCGCTCGGCGGGCGCAAGCGATGTCAGCGTCCCCGCGCACACGGCGAGTTTCGTCTCTTGCGTCGCTTTGCCATCGCGGATTTCCTGGCGTACGGCGGATAAGCTAATGGCTGGTACCGTCCTGTTGCTTCAGCGTTTCGCGCGTCAGGCGAATGCTGCCGGAGCGGCCCTGCGGGCCGAGTGGCGGCAGTGTCTGGCCGTTCAGTTCGAGGAGCACGCCGCCGGCGTCGCGCGCCGTGACGTAGAAAACTTCGTTCGCTTGGAATGTCTTGCTGCCGCCCGCCGGAATTTTGCCTTGAAAAGTCTTGTGGCCGTCGACGCTGACGCGCACCGAAGTCGCGCGTCCGGCTTCGATCTTCAATTCGAGCGGCGCGGAAGCCGATGCCGGCGCGGACGCGGGCGGCGCTGTGGTTGACGCTGACGGCGCAGCAGCCGCGGCGCCGGCCGGGACGGCTGCCTCTGCCGGAGTGGCCGCATCGTCGTTCGCGCCAGGCGGCGCGGTGGGCGCAGTGGCCGCCGTCGCATCCGGCGCCGGCGACGAATCGGCCGCCGGCTGCGACGCGGGCGGCGTCGACACCGCGTCCGTTGTCTCACCCGCCGCGGGCGAAACTGCCTGCCCCGGATCGGTTGCGGCTCCCGCGCTGTTTCCCGCGGCGAGCGCCGCATCCGCCGCGCGGGCGCGCCGCAGCGCGCGAATATGCCGCCACCCGAACCATCCTCCCGCGGCGACGGCCGCAATCGCGATCAGCACGATCCACGGCAACCAGCTGCGATCGCGCGCCCCCGGAGCCGTGCGCGGTGTCCACGAACTTTGCGCATGGATGTAAACCGGCGGCACGGCGCGCGTGGCGTCCGTTGTGGCCAGGGTGTACTCTGCCAGCATCGCTTCCGGATCAAGGCCCAGAAATTGCGCCGTGGTGCGCACGAATCCGCGGTTAAACACGCCGCCCGGCAGGCGCTCCCAGTGCTCGGTCTCCAGCGCGTCCAGAAAACGCGTGCCGATGCGCGTGGCCGAGGAAATTTCCTCGAGCGTCACGCCGCGCATCTCCCGCTCGCGGCGCAGATGCACGCCGAAGCCGTCTTTCACGGTGGATTGATTCGTTTCTTGCGTGCGCGGTTGGTCCATCGAAGAAGAAAAAATAGCCCGAAGTCACTATAGGCGCGGGATGAAAAGCTGTCAATCGGGGTTCCTGTGCCGCTGCGGCACGCCTCGCTGGCCCCGAAAAGGCATGCTGCCGATTGTGAAACGCTGCCGGAAGTCTGCGTTGCAACGGGAAAAAATCGGCGTCTATAATTGAAATTGCTCGTATCTTGCCGCGCGGGCGGTCTAGTCCCGCGCCGGAACCTGGGCGAATTGTGACCGAGACGAAACAATTCAGCGGACTTGACCGCCGGCGAAATCCCGGCGGCGCGGCCGACAAGCGCGAAGCCGGCGAGGTCGCCGTTTTCCATGAGCTGGGCAAGGCGCTCACATCGTCGCTGCAGCTCGATCAGGTGCTGCGCACGATCATGGAAAAGATCGACGAATTTCTGCGCCCGGACACGTGGTCGCTGCTGCTGGTGGATGAAGACAAACGCGAACTTTATTTCGAGCTGGCGGTCGGCAAAAACGCGCAAATCCTGAAGGATGTGCGCATCAAAATGGGGCAGGGCATCGCCGGCTGGGTCGCGGAGAACGAAAAGGCCGTGATCGTGCCCGACGTGAGCCACGACACGCGCTTCTTCGCGCAAGTCGACGAAAAAACCAAGATGGAAACGCATTCGATCGTGGCCGTGCCGGTGCGCTACCGCGATCACTGCCTGGGCGTAATCGAGCTGATCAATTGCATTGGCCCGGACGGTTTTCACGACCGCGATCTGGCGTTGCTCGAAGCGCTGGCCGATTTCGCCGCCATCGCGCTTGAAAACGCCCGCACCGTCAAGCGCATTCACGAACTGACCATCACCGACGATTGCACCGCGCTCTACAACGCGCGGCACATGAATTTTATTTTGGAAACGGAAGTGTACCGCTCGCAGCGCTACGGCTACGAATTTTCGCTGATCTTCATCGACCTCGATCATTTCAAGAGCGTCAACGACACGCACGGTCACCTCGTCGGCTCGACGCTGCTCGCCGAAATCGGCCAGTTTCTGCGCTCGAATTGCCGCCTGATCGACTTCGCGTTCCGCTACGGCGGCGACGAGTTCGTGATCGTCCTTCCGCAAGCCTCGAAGGAAAGCGCCATCGTCACCGCGCGGCGCCTGCACACATTGTTGCGTGAGCATCAGTGGCTACAAGAAGAAGGCTTGGGCATCCGCATCACCGCCAGCATGGGCGTCGCGTCCTATCCCGCAGATGCCAAGAGCAAGGTCGAGCTCCTGCATCTGGCCGATGAAGCCATGTACATGGTGAAAAATTCCACACGCGACGCCGTGGCCTCCGCCAATCAAGGCGCGCTCCCCGCGATCTGAACGTTTCCGCATTCGCCGCACCGCAAATCATTTTCGCTCTCCGTATTTACTCGCCGCGCGCGATGTGGTATGTTGCGGTTGTAACCGCCTATCTACGCGCCAGGCGGCTGGGCCACTGTCAGCGACCCACCCTACTCGTTTTGTCGCAGGAAAGATCCTCCCGAGGAAACGGCACTCGTCCCGCTATTGGTTCGCCTTGGCACGCCCGGGCGAAGCAAATGGCCGCGATGAGGCCGCAAACGAGGTTATGACTTGCTGAAGCTTCGCAAAGTCGAAGTGGCGGGTTTCAAATCGTTCTCCGATCGGACGCACATCGCGTTCAGCGGCACCGGTCTTACGTGCATCATCGGGCCTAACGGCTGCGGCAAATCGAACATTGTGGACGCCGTCTCGTGGGTCCTCGGTGAGCAAAGCCACAAATCGCTCCGCGCCGAACGCATGTCCGATTGTATTTTCAACGGCACCGCCAAGCGCCCGCCGATGGGCCTCGCTGAAGTCACGCTCACGCTGGTTGATCCGGATCTCGCCGAAGCCGCGCGCAAAGTTCTCGATGGCACTCCGTCGGAAGGTCCGGAGGCTGGCGAATCGGCGGCGACCCCCGAACTGGACGCGTCGTCGTCCGACATCGAAATCGTCCCCGCCGCCGCAGCCGACGCGGCCGACTCTGCAATCGCGCCCGACGGCGCGTCGCTTTCAAGCGACGATCTAGCGCCAGCCGCCGAAGAAGCCGACCCGCGCCTCCAGAAATTCCGCCGCAAGAAGCGCGCTGGCGAAGACGCAGCCGCTCAAGCCGCCTCGCAGATGAAGATCGGCGAAGTCGTGATCGGCCGCCGCCTCTATCGCTCCGGCCAAAGCGAATACTTGCTGAATGGCCGCACCGTGCGCCTCCGCGACGTGCAGGAACTTTTCATGGGCATCGGCCTCGGACCGGACTCGTACGCCATTATCGAGCAGGGCCGCATCGGACAAATCCTGAGCACCAAGCCCTCCGACCGCCGCGCCATCATCGAAGAAGCCGCCGGCATCACCAAATTCAAAACCAAGCGCCGCCTCTCGGAAGCAAAACTCGAATCCTCGAAAGTCAATCTCTCGCGCGTGAACGACATTCTGGTGGAAGTCGAAAAGCAACTCGGTTCGCTGAAACGCCAGGCATCGCGCGCGCGCCGCTATGCCGAGATGCGCGAGCAGATGCGCGGCATGCTGCGCCAGGTGCTGGGCAGCAAGGCCCGCGAACTCGATTCCGAAGCGGCGCGTCTGGAACACGCGCTCGCTGAAATCGCCGGGCGCGAATCGCATTTCTCCACTTCGACCGCACAGCTCGAAGCCGAGCAGGAAAAATTGTCGCGCCGCGTTTTCGAGCTCGACGACGAATTGCGCCAGAATCAGAATCTCGCGGGGCAAACCGGCCTCGAGCTTGACCGCAGCGAAAACCGCATCGTCTTCAATCGCCAGCGCTCCGAGGAATTGGACGGCCGCATCCGGCAACTGCGCCAGGAAACCGAGCAGCTCGCCGCGCAAACCGCGCAGATCGAAGCGCGCGTGCGCGAGCAGCGGGAATCCTTCGCCGCGGTTTCCGACGAGACCGCGCGGCTGGAAGCGAGCATCGCGCAACTGGCGGAAGAGGGAACCGGCCTCGATGGCGCCGCTGCTTCCAGCGAAGCGCGCATCGCCGAACTGCGCGGCACGTCCGAACGCCTCGCGCACGATCTCGCGCGTTTGCACGGCGAGCAAGCGCAGGCCGAACAGGATTTCGCGCATCAGACCGAAGCCGTGGCGCACTCCGAGCAGATCGAGCATCGCCTGCTCGAGGAATCCATCGATCACCGCGAGCGCGTCGAGGCCGCCGACTTGAATTGGAAAACGGCCGCCGATCGCGCCCGGCATCTCGATCAAGCTGTTCGCGACGCTCAATCGCGCATCGGCGATCTGCGCCGCCAGCAGCAATCGAGCGTGGCCCAATCCGATAGCGCCCGCGGCGAATTGGCCGGCGGACGCGCGCGCCGCGCGACGCTTTCGCAAATTCTAGACGATCGCTCGTACACCGCCGAAGCCGTTCAAAAACTTTTCGCCGCCAACGGTTCCGCGCCAGAACGCGGTTTTCGCGCCGTCGGCGTTCTCGCCGATTACGTCGAGGTGCAGGAGCGCTACGAAACCGCCGTCGAACAATTTCTGCGCGATGAGCTCGAGTATGTCGTAGTCGATACCTTCGACGTCGCCCGAGCCGGCATCGCCATGCTGCAAGCCGAAGTCGGCGGCCGCGCCACGTTCTTCGTCGATTCGCTGCGCACTCTGAATCTTTCTCCCGGCGCGCCGCCGCCGATGCCGTTTGAAGCCGGCTCCGAAGTCGTCGCGCGCCTCGATCAGCTTGTCGAGTTTCGCGATCCGTTGGGGCCGCTCGCCAAACAATTTTTGCCGCGCCTCGGTTCCGCGTATCTCGTCGAAACCGCCGCCGCCGCCGAAAAATTGGCCCGTCAAAATCCGGCGAATTATTTCGTCACCGCCGACGGCACCTGCTACCAGGGCCGCATGGTCAGCGGCGGTCGTCCCACTGAGGCCGGGCCGCTGGTGATGAAGCGCGAACTGCGCGAACTGGACGCCGAGGTTCTGCGCCTCGAACGCGAAGCCAGCGAAGCGCAAGCCGCGCTCACTCATCTCGAATCCGAAATCCAGGCCGCAACCGAAACTCTCGATCGCACTTCGGCCGAGCAGATGGACGCCGAAAAAGCCGTCGTCGGCGCCACGCATTTGCGCGAGCAGCAGCACGGTGAACTCGCCCGCCTGGGAATGGAATTGACCGATTGCCAGAACGAGCTTGGCCGCCTGCGCGCGCAGGCCACTGCCGCGCGCCGCCGCGTGGAACTCGCGGGAACCGAACGCGCCGCCGCAAGTGAAGCGCGCGATGCCGCCGAACGCGAAATTGCCGGAACTTCCGCGCGCATTTCCGATCTGCGCCAGCGTTCGCTCACCGCGCAGCAGGAATTGGCGGACCGCCGCGCAGCTCTCGCGCAATTGCTCGAACGCCGCGCGCATGCCGCAGCCGAATCCACGCGCCTCGCCGAAGAGCAGCAGGAATTCTCCGCGCGCCGCGAAGCGCTCGATCGCCAGGCCGCGGAAATCTCCGCCGAGCGCGGCCAGATCGACGCGCAGACGCTCGAGCAGCAGGAAAAAGCCGAATCCCTGCGCCGCGAAAAATCGCGCCTGGAAGCGCGCAAAACCGAGCTCGAACGCGAATGGGAAGCCGCGCGAGCACGCGGCGCCGAAGTTGACGACACTCTGCGCATGGCGCGGCAAAATCTGCGCGATCTGCGCGAAGAGCGCGGCCGGCACGAAATCGAACGCGCGCGTAACGATTCTGAACGCGAGCATCTGCGCACGGCGTGCCTTGAGGAACTGAACGCGCAGCCGGAAGATTTAATCGCGGCCGAAACCGCCCTGCTCACCGGCGACGAGCTCGGCGCCGCCGACGCGCAGTATCACGACCTGAAAACGCGCATCGAATCCATGGGCCCGATCAATATGATGGCGCTCGAAGAATTCAACGAATGCGAAGGACGCTTCGCCTTCCTCTCCCGCGAGCGCGATGACCTTCTCCAATCCATCACCGATACGCAGCAAGCCATCGCCGAACTCGATCTGGTTTGCCGCCAAAAATTCGAGGAAGCTTTCCACGCCATCAACGCCCATTTCGCCACGGCCTTCCGCACCATGTTCGGCGGCGGTCACGGCGAAATGCGCCTCTCCGAACCCGATAGCTCCGGCGAGCCGGGCATCGACATCGCCGCGCAACCTCCGGGCAAGCGCCTGCAAAATGTGCTGCTGCTTTCCGGCGGCGAAAAGGCGCTCACCGCTCTCGCGCTGCTGATCGCCGTGTTCCGCTATCAGCCGAGCCCGTTCTGCATTCTCGACGAAGTGGACGCGCCGCTGGACGAAGCCAACGTTGGCCGCTTCACGCAAATGATCCGCGAAATGGGAGCCGGCACGCAGTTCATCGTCGTCACGCACAACCGGCGCACGATGGAAATGGCCTCGGTCCTTTACGGTGTCACCATGCAGGAGCCCGGCGTATCGAAATTGGTTTCGGTCCGCTGGGATGAGCCGGCCGAGCAACGCGTCGCCGCCACAGCGGCCAACGCGGCGTAGCCTCGTCCGCTTCGCGCCGCTTTTTACGTTCCGCGCGCCGCCGAAATTGCAAGCGCCGCCGCAAATTTCATTCACAGGCACGCACAGCTTTCCACAGCCCCGCGTTTGACTTCTCCCCGCCTCGCGCTAGAATGGGCGCCTTTGCACGGGACAAAATTACATTGGCCACCCCTTCTATGAGCTCGGTTGTTTGGGAAACAAATCTGACCGGCGCGAAGCTTCTCTCGCGCGGCAAAGTGCGCGACATTTATGAAGTCGGCGGCCGCCTGCTGCTCGTGGCCACCGACCGCATTTCCGCATTCGACGTCGTTCTGCCCACGCCGATTCCCGACAAAGGCCGGGTGCTCACGCAGCTTTCGCGCTTCTGGTTCGATCGCCTCGCCGATGTGATTCCGAACCACGTTTTGGGAGTCGAAGGGTTTCCGCCGTCGCTCGCCGCGCAGCGCGAACAGCTTCAGGGCCGCTCGATGATTTGCCGCATCACCAGGCCGCTGCCCGTCGAATGCGTCGTGCGCGGCTATCTCGTCGGCAGCGGCTGGAAAGATTATCGCGCGTCGGGCAAAGTCTGCGGCATTCCGCTGCCGGCGGGCCTTCGTGAATCCGATAAACTGCCGGAGCCGCTTTTCACGCCCTCGACGAAAGCCACGCAGGGCCACGACGAAAATATTTCTTTCGACGAAGTCGTGCGCCAGATCGGCGGCCCGCTCGCCGAGCGCGTGCGCGCCGTCAGCATCGATCTCTACCGCCGCGCCGCCGAATACGCCGCTCCGCGCGGAATTCTCCTGGCGGACACTAAATTTGAATTTGGCACGCTCGATGGCGAACTCATCTGGATCGACGAAGCGCTGACGCCGGACTCTTCGCGCTTCTGGCCGGCCGCGTCCTACGAGCCGGGCCGCCCGCAGCCTTCATTCGATAAGCAGTATGTGCGCGACTACCTCGAGCGCATTGGTTGGAACAAGCTGCCGCCGGGCCCCGAACTCCCCGCCGACGTCGTGAGCGGGACGCGCGAGAAGTATCGCGAAGCCTATCGCTTGCTTGTTGGCCACGATCTCGACCACACGGCAAGCTGAATTCTCTTGCGGAGCGTGCGTACGTGAGAGATCAACTCGAAGCGCTGGTTGGCCAGATGGTGGAGCGCGGAATTCTATTCGACGAAGCCGTGAATGAATTCGAGAAGCGCTTCATCAAGCGCGCCCTCGACCGCTCGAATGGCAATCAATCGCGCGCCGCCCGCCTGCTCGGCATCCATCGCAACACCCTCAGCCGCAAAATCGGCCTCTATAAACTCGATCACCACAATCGCCACTTTTAAATCGAACGAAGCCCCGCCGCCGTCGCATTGCGAATTTCCTTGTCCGTAATCCTCAGCGAGCCTCCGCGCCCTCAGCGGCTCAGCGTTATCCTTTGCCTTGAATTCTCCCGCCCAAAAATGAAACGCGGCCCGGAGCATCCCGGGCCGCTCGAAAAAATCAAGTCGATCGATTCGCGCGATGGCTACCGTGCCGGCGGCGCCGCCGCAGCAGGATGATGCGCGGGCCGCTTCGCTCCCGGCGCGGGCTTCTCCGGTGGAATGTCGTCCGCGTTCACCTTGGCGGTGTCCCACGTCAGCATAAACGGTGTCGGCGTGTAACCCGTCAGCGTTCCCGTGAAGCGCACGCCGTCGCCCTTCTGCAAGCGGCTCACTTCCGGCTGTCCCACGATATTCACGGTCATGTTCGGGTCTGTCGCCGCGTCCATCTCTTTTTGCGCCGCGTCGGGATCGCTGGCCGCCGGGCGGTAGACCATCATCGTTGAGTTCGCCGGATCAGCCGTGGGCGTCACCGTCATCACTTCCACGGCCACATCCGGAAACTCAAGGCCGCACGTCGCCAGCCACATCAGCTTGCCGTGATCTCCGCCTTCCTGGAGCCACGGAATAAAATTGTTCGTATCGTTCCGCGCCGTGGCCAGGTCCGCCGCGCTTGGAATCGTGTAGGTTGCCGGCCGGTCCGCGGTGGTTCCCGCCAGCGTGATCAGCTCATTCATCTGGTCGTCGATCAGTTTGTCGCAGCCGGTCTGCTGATAGTTCTGAATCTGCGCGCGCAGATACGCCTGCACCTGATCTTGTCCCTGGCCTTTCAGCGCCACCGACCGTGCCAGCGCCCAGAAACCATCCAGGCTTTGCGGCGGCGTCATCTGCAAATACGCCACGCCCAGATGGAAGTAGGTCACCGCGTCGTTCGGCGTCGCCGCCAAAGCGGCCTGGAACGACGTCACCGCCGAAGCGTAATCCTTCAGCGCAATTGACGCGATCCCCGCCGTGTAATTGAACAGTGCGGTCGGCGCCTTCTTCGTCTCCGCCCATTGATCGTCGGTCTGGTTCGCCGGCTTCGTGATAGTACCGAGGATGGTCAAGCCGGTTTGCGCCGCCTGCAATTCCTGCGTCGCCTCATCCTTGGCGTTCGCGTCTTTTTCGCTGAAGGAATAATTGAACGCCAGCGTCCTCAGGTACAGCGCCTGAAAGCGCCGCGGCGCCACCACTTTGTCTCCCAGCGCGACGATGCGATCGGCGTATTCGATCACCTTCGGATAATTTTTCAAATCGTTGTAGGCGTGCAAATACGTGTCGTACACATACGGCATCAGCGTCGAGTTCGGAAATTTTGAAACGAAATCGTCCAGGTCCGCCACGCGCTGCGTCGGATCTTTCTCCGCCGCCGCAGCTTGATAGGCGTTGTATTCAGCAAGTGTGTAGGCCGGCGCTTGCGCCTGGGCCTGCGCCGGTTGGCTCTGGTCCTGCGCCCGCGCGGCCGTGCTCGCGGCGCACATCAGCGCCAGCGCACATGCCAGTCCGGCTCCGCCTCGTTTCCAGGTTCGCGTCATCGATTTTCCCCGCTCTCTAAGCCGCCGATCGTTTTCTCAGCCGCGCGTTCAAAATGACGGATTTATGCACGCGCCAGGAATGCCTTCGGGCTGCGAAATTATAGGGAATCCGCACCCGCCGCGCAAGCAAGTTTGCCGCGCTGGTAACGCTTCCGCGCTGCTTCGCGCAACTCCGTCAGTGATAAGATGATCCGCGCTCGCGCTTGGTGGTGCGTCGGCCAAAAATTCGTGTTCAGCTTCACGAGGATACTCTGATGGAAACCCGTCCGCCGCTCGCAGGACAAACCGCTCTGGTCACCGGAGGTAGCCGCGGCATCGGTCTCGCCATCGCGCGGCGCCTCGGCTCGATGGGCGCAAAGGTCGCCATCTGCGCGCGCGATCAGGCGCGCCTCGATGCCGCAGCCGCCGCGCTCCGCGGCGAAGGTCTCGAAGTCCTGCCCGTGCCCGCCGACGTCTCCAAAGCCGATGACGTCGCGCGCCTGGTGGCGCAGACCGAGCGCTCGCTCGGCCCCTTGGACATCGTCGTCAATAACGCCGGCATCGGCATCTTCGGTCCCGGCCAGGACGCAACCGAGCAGGATTGGGATCGCGTCCTCGACATAAATCTTAAGGGTGTTTTTCTCGTTTGCCGCGCCGCCGCCCCGGGGATGATTCGCCGCCGCACCGGTCACATCATCAATATCAGCTCTCTCGCCGGCAAAAACGTCCTCGCCAATGGCTCCATCTATTGCGCCTCCAAATGGGGCCTGCAGGGATTCACCTATTGCCTCGCCGAAGACCTCCGCGCGCATGGCATTCGTGTCAGCGTGGTCTGCCCCGGGTCGGTGCTAACCGAGTTCGGTCCCCACTCGGGCAAGGACCCCTCGAAGATGCTTCAGCCGGACGACGTGGCCCACGCCGTGGCCATGCTGGTCACGCAGGCGCCGCAAAGCTTTGTAAGTGAGGTACTTCTGAGGCCAACGCAGAAGCCCTAATTTTCCTCTTGACAATAGTCGTTTAAACGAGTATTATCGCACCTGATGGCCACGGTATCCAAGTCGAAGAAGGTCGCTCCAGAGAGCGCCGCAATCTCGTCTGGGAGCAACTTCGCAGCAGACTGTCCCGGCGCGCGTTCGGCGCCGCTGTCTCTTGAATCGCAGATTTTCCTCGATCTGCTTCGCCTGAATGGCGCGCTGCTGCGCGATGCCGAGGAAATCCTGAAGCCGTTCGATCTCTCAAATTCGCAGTTCAACGTTCTTCGCATTCTGCGCGGGGCCGGAGCAGCCGGCATGGCTTGCGGCGAGGTCGGCGGCCGGATGATCACGCACGACCCGGACATGACGCGTCTTTTCGATCGCCTTGAGACTCGCGGCCTGATCGCCCGCGAGCGCCAGCAGAAAGACCGCCGCGTCGTGAAAACGCGCATCACGGCGGAAGGATTGCGCATACTCAGCGAGTTGGATGCGCCTCTCTGCGCCTTGCATACGCGGCAATTCGCGGGCATTCCAGCCGGCCAGTTGAAGGAACTCGCAAGGCTTTTATCGGAGCTTCGCGCCAAGTGGGAATCGCCCGAGCGCGCGCTTTCATCGAAGGTCGGCGCGTGATTTTTTTGGCTCAAATAGTTGTTACAACGAAAAACGGCACAACGCAAATTGAAGTGAGGCTCAGGCCCGAAGGAGAAAGAACATGCACACCACACTCGATACGCCCGAAATCGCAAGCGAACTCCCGATCCATGATGTCCTTGCTCGCCGGATGAGCGCGCACGCTTTTTCGCCGCGCCCCGTCGCCCCGGCCGCGCTGCGCAGCATCCTCGAAGCGGCGCGCTGGGCTCCGTCGTGCTTCAACGCGCAGCCGTGGGCGTTCGTCGTGGCAACGAAGGACCAGCCCGAGCGGCACGAGGCGATCCTGAGCACGCTGATGGACCTCAATCGCCGCTGGGCTGCGAGCGCGCCGGTTCTGATCGTGACGGTCGCGCGCAAAGCGTTTCCACACAACGGCGCGCCGAATCGCCACGCGTGGCACGACGTCGGATTGGCGACGGCGAATCTGTTGACGCAGGCGACGGCGCTGGGTCTGGTCGCGGGACCGATGGGCGGCTTCGATTCAAAAGCGGCGCGCGAGAAATTGGCGATTCCCGAAGGTTGGGAGCCGGTAGCCGTAATTGCGCTAGGCTATCCGGCTGCGCAAGCGGCTGAAGCCGACGCGCCAGACGCTATCGCGCCGAAGCCGCGCCAGCGCAATCCCCTCGAGCAATTTGTTTTCTCCGGGCAATGGGGCCAGGCCGCGGAGCTCGCCACGCCGCCGACCGCGAAAGATGCCGGACCTCTCGACGGTTTTCAACGGGTGGGCATCGCCGCAAACCAAAATTAATTCCGTGCGCAGTGCGGCGCAAAAATCACAATCGCGGCAACACGATGCCTTGCTGCGATTGGTATTTGCCCTTCTTGTCTTTGTAAGAAATGTCGCAGTCGTCGTCGGACTCGAAGAAGATCACCTGGCACAGCCCCTCGTTCGCGTAAATCTTTGCGGGCAGCGGAGTGGTGTTGCTGATTTCGAGCGTGACGAAGCCTTCCCACTCGGGCTCGAACGGCGTCACATTTACGATGATCCCACAGCGCGCGTACGTCGACTTTCCGACGCAGATCGTCAGCACGTTGCGCGGAATCCGAAAATATTCCACCGAGCGCCCCAGCGCGAACGAATTCGGCGGAATCACGCAGACCGCCGCGCGCAATTCGACAAAACTTTTCGGATCGAAATTCTTCGGGTCCACGATCGTGGAATTCACGTTGGTGAAAATGCGGAACTCATCGGCCACGCGGATGTCGTATCCGTAGCTCGATACGCCGTAGCTGATCACGCCGTCGCGCACCTGGCGGTCCTCGAACGGCTCGATCATTTTGTGCTCAAGCGCCATGCGGCGAATCCAGCGGTCGGGCCTTACCGACATGCGTGCCTCCTGTGGCTTTCCAGTTTGCGGCATCGAAGAAAAGGAAGCGCATCTTACCACACGCATGCGCCCCGCGCAGACCGACCCTGGCGGTGCGCTCCGCGCAGGCTCGTCCTTGCGCCTTCCACCGTCTGCCGCGCTCGCGCCGCATTGCCTTGACATCCCGCAAGCCCTTGTCTAGCATGGGCTTCCATTTCCCGCGCCGGAGGGGTGCCGTGATAAAGCTGGACATCGTGAACGCTGTGGTGAACGCGACCGGCGTCAGCCGCACCCGCGCCGAAGAGGCCGTTGAGGCCGTCTTCGAGGCCATGAAAAAAGCGCTGGGCCGCGGCGAACGAATCGAGCTGCGCCGCTTCGGCGTGTTCGGCGTGAAACCCCGCAAGACCGGGATCGGACGCAATCCGCGCACTGGACAGGAAGTCACCATTCCCCCCGGCAAGGCCGTGCGCTTCAAGCCCGGCAAGGAATTGCAAACGCTCTGAAGCGCTTGCCGCGCTCCAATCCCTTGGCGTATTTTTAAATCGAACCGTGGCGCATCCGCCCGCGGACGCATGCGCGCGAATCCATGAATCCGGAAAACACCGATATCAAACTTCCCGCCGAGGTCTGGACTCCCGTGTGGCGGCCGCCCGCGCCGGGAGCATACGGCCGCGCGGCGTATCTTGAAATTGGCGGGCGCGCGCGGCGGCGCAGGCAGTTCGCCGTTGCGCTTCTGCTGTTTCTGCTGACGCTGCTTTCGACGCTGGCCGTGGGCGTGCAATTCGCGCGCGCTTACGCCGAAGGACGCAATCCCGATTTCGATGAATTTTTTTCGCTGTATCTGAAATTGCTCGCTCATCCCAGTTTGCTCGCGCCGGGAATTCCATTTGCGTTCACGCTGCTCGCTATCTTGCTGGCTCACGAACTGGGCCACTTTTTCGCCTGCCGCGCGTACGGCATCGACGCGAGCTATCCTTACTTCATTCCGGCGCCCACGCTGATTGGCACGCTCGGCGCTTTCATACGCATTCGCTCGCCGATTCCCACGCGCGGGGCGCTGTTTGACGTCGGCATCGCGGGACCCTTCGTCGGGTTTTGTCTGGCGATTCCGGCGCTGGCTTTCGGCGTGGCGCATTCCAAAATAATCGCCGGGCCGGAAGTCGGAACCGTCGTGCACTTTGGCACGCCGCTCGCGTTGCGCTTGCTGCTTGCCGTGCTCAAGCCCGGCGTGGCTGCAAGCGACATCGTGCTGCATCCGATCGGGCGCGCGGCGTGGGTCGGACTTTTTGTGACGGCGCTCAACCTGATTCCCGCGGGGCAGCTCGATGGCGGGCACATTCTATACGCGCTCGATAGCCGCAGGCACGCGCGGATTTCGCTGGGCGTGGCGATTGCGCTGGTGCCGCTCGGGATATTTCTGTGGTGGGGATGGCTGATGTGGGCTGTGCTGCTTCTGGCGCTGCGCTTTCGCCATCCTCCGTTGATCGATTCGTACAAGCCGCTGGGTGCGCACCGAGTTGTGTGGTCGTTCGTTGCGCTTGCCATGTTCGTGCTGTGCTTCCTTCCCGTGCCCATCGCGATCACATCAAGCTGAGCGGATCGACGTCCACGAGCACGGCCTTCTGCGGAATTTCCTTGCGCGCGCAGTGATCGAGCGCGCCGCGCAGCAGACGGCCCAGCTCGGTTCGATTCGGCGATTTCAGCAGGAATTGGAAGCGGAATTCCTTGCGCAAGCGCGCGAGCGGCGCGGGCGCAGGTCCGAGGACGCGCACGCCGCCTGCCGCCGCGCCCGCAAAATAGCGCTCGATTTCGCGCGACCATTTCACGGCGTTCTCCAATCGCGCGTCGCGCACCAGGACGCTGGCCAGCGCGGCGAACGGCGGATAGTGCATCATGCGCCGGTAGTGCAACTCCTTTTCGTAGAACGAAAAATAGTCCTGCTGCGCGGCCAGAGCGATCGCGTAGTGCTCCGGATGATACGTTTCGACGAGCACTTGTCCCGGCAAATCGCCGCGCCCGGCGCGCCCCGCGACCTGCGTGAGCAGATGAAATGTTCGCTCCGCAGCGCGGAAATCGGGCAGGCCCAGCTGCGTATCGGCGGAGACTACACCCACCAGTGTGACGCGATGGAAATCGTGGCCCTTCGCGACCATTTGCGTTCCCACCAGAATGTCGATGCGTCCGTCGGCAAATGCGCCGAGCAACTGTTGCCACGCGCTCGCGTGGCGCGCGGTGTCGCGGTCCAGGCGGCCAACGCGCGCGGCGGGGTAAAGCGTTTTCAGGCGCTCTTCAAGCTGCTCTGCGCCGGCGCCGACAAAATACAAGTGTTTCGAGTCGCATTTCGGGCACGCCTTTGGCACGCCGCGCGAGAAACCACAGTAGTGGCATTCGAGACGCCCGCGCGCTTTGTGATACGCCAGCGCGATGCTGCAATTCGCGCATTCCAAGGATGCGCCACAACTGCGGCAGAGCGCGTACCACGAATAGCCGCGCCGGTTGACGAGCAGAAGCGACTGCGTGCCGTCTTCAAGCCGCTGCGCGATGGCGGCTTGCAGCGCGCCCGAAATAGGCTCGCTGCTGTGCGTCTGGCGGAAATCGTCGCGCAGGTCGACGATTTCAACGGCAGCCATCGGCCGGTTTTCCACGCGCGATCCGAGTTGCAGCAGACGGTAACGGCCTTTTTGCGCGTGATGGAACGTCTCCATCGAAGGCGTGGCCGAACCGAGCAGGCCCACGGCCGATTCCATCTTGGCGCGAACCACGGCGACATCGCGTCCGTGATAGCGCGGCGTTTCTTCCTGCTTGTAGCTTGGCTCCTGCTCTTCATCGACGATCACCACGCCGAGATTTTCAAGCGGCGCGAATACGGCCGAACGCGTGCCGACGACAACGCGCGCTTCGCCACTGCGCACGCGCCACCATTCGCGCACGCGCTCGACATCCGGCAAACCGCTGTGCAGCACGGCGACGATTGCGCCGAAGCGCGCGCGGCAAACGCGGCCCATCCAAAGGGTGAGCGCAATTTCCGGCACGAGCACCAGCGCCGTGCGTCCCTGCGCGAGCGCCGCTTCCACGGCGCCCAGATAAACTTCCGTCTTGCCGCTGCCTGTGACGCCGTGCAGCAAACCGACGGTGAAGGCGCGCGATTCGATCCAGCCGCGAATTTCGCCCAGTGCCGCGAGCTGATCCGCGTTCAGGACGTGTGAAGGCGGCGCTTCGTCGATTTCAAGCGCCGTCGCCGAAGCGGCCGGCGCGAGCGGTTCGTCCCAACTCGTCAGAGTGCCCGCGCGAATCAGCTTTTCGATCGCGGCGCGCGTGACCATCGCCCGCTTCAGCAATTGCGCCAGCGGCAGCGGTCCTGTCTGCTCACTCAGCACCTGATAGAGGCGGCGATCGATATCGGTCTTCAGACTCCCAGGCTCGGCCGCGGCCGCCTGCGGCCACGCGATGATTCGCTGCATGCGCGGCTTGCGCCTCCGCGCGACTTCGCGCGCTTCGAGCATTCCGCGGCGCAGCAGGCTTTCCGCGGCTCGCGTGCCGCCGGGGAGTTTCGCGATGCGGTCGGCGCGCACGGGCTTGCCTTCGATTTCCGCCAGGCGCAGCAGCGCCAATTCGTCCACTTCGGCTTCGCTGCGATTGCCGCGCGCGGCCAGGGCCCGGCGGCGTTCGGCGCCGGCGGGAGTTACGCGCAATTCGCGGTCGGCGCGCAAATCGATTTGCGGCGGCAACATGCCGCGAAACACTTCGCCTTCCGGCGCGAGGTAGTAGTTCGCGACCCAGCGGCCCAACTCAACGACGCGCAGCGGCAGGGCCGGAGCGGGGTCGAGCACATCCTGCAATTCCTTGAGCGGCTTATCTTCCGGCGCGCGCCGCGCTGCTTCGACGATCACGCCGACGAGCGCGCGATTGCGAAAGGGAACGAGCACGCGCGCACCGGCAACGGCGCGATCGGCCAGCGACTCGGGCACGAGGTAAGTGAACGTCGAGCGCAGCGGCACGGGGAGAGCGACTTCGCAGGACATCGCCGGCATGGCAGCCTAGTGTAACCGTTCGCGTCCTGCGCCGCCTCCCGCTTCCTGAAGCCCTCCGCTGCGAAACCAAGACCCATGCGGGATCGCGCGTGGCGCGACGCAATTTGACATGCGCATTGCCGCCGCTTAGCCTGCTATAGATTCAAATTTCGTCTGCGAGGCCGAGATGCGAAAGAAACTCCAGCATGTTCCTTTGATCGTCTGCGCTCTGGCGGCTTGCGTTTGGGCGCATGCGCGGAAGCCGGCGCAGGGGTTCGATTGGGGTCCAAACCGATGGGTCACTTCTGTGGCGTTCGGCACGGATGGACGCACGATTTTCGCGAGCGGGTTTACGAAGCCGTCGAGCCGGACGATCAGTTCATGGGACATCGCGACGGGACGCGAACTGCATGCGTTCTCCGCTCAGGAATCGATCGTCGACGACGAAGGCGGCGCCTTCAGCCCGGACCGGCGGACGCTGGCGACGATCAGGAATGACGTCGGGTACACGCAACACACGTTGATACTGCTGTGGGACGTCTCAACCGGGAAGCAACTCCGCACGCTGGAGGGGCACATCGACAACATCAACGACGTCGGGTTCAGTGCCGACGGCCGTACGCTCGTTTCGGGCAGCAAAGATCAAACGGTCAGGCTCTGGGACGTCGCGACGGGAAAGCAACTTAAGATGACGCAAGACGCCAACGGCGTGGCCAGCGCCGTGGCGGTCAGCGCGGACGGGCACACACTGGCTACGGCGGGAGACAATTCCCCATCGGGCGAAAGCGACGTGGGGGACACGGTGAACACGATTGAGTTGTGGGACTCGACCACCGGCGAGATTACGCAAACGCTCTCACGCCAGAAATACTGGACTTCGAGTCTGGCGTTCAGCCCGGATGGTCACACGCTCGCATCAGCCTGTTGGGACGATACCGTGACGCTGTGGGACGTCGCGACGGGCAAGGTGCTGCGTTCGATTTCCGGTTTCGCCGATATTCCAAGTGGACTGGCGTTCAGTCCCGATGGACGCACGCTGGCCGTAAGCAACGGCGACAATACGATTCAACTGCGGGACGTCGCGACGGGACAATTGCTGCAGACGCTTGCGGGCCACACTGATCAGGTGCTTTCCATCGCGTTCAGCCCGGATGGGAAGACGCTTGTATCCGGAAGTTTCGACAATACGATTAAATTGTGGGATGCGGCGAGCGGGAAATTATTGAAAAGTTTCGGCGTGCCGAATCCGCCGGACGCGAACACCAGATCCGTGGGCGGTCGGCAGTAGCGCGGACGTTGCTGAAGACCAAATCCTCGTCGCGAGCGGGAAAATACTGAAATCATTCGGTGTGCCGATTCCGCAGAGCGATGACGCAGTATCTTTGGGCACATCGCAGTAGCGCGGACGCGTCTGCGCCGGTGCGCGATTGGATGTCCGGAGCGCAATGGCGGCGTTGAATTGTCTTGTTGTCGCTGATATAGTGTTGCAGGTTAGGCTTTTGGAGACGAATGTGGCCGAAGATCATTTCGTCGCTGAACTTCGCAAGTCGTACAAGCTGATGAAGCCTTCCGTGCGCGCGAGGAAGGTACGCGAACTGGTCTCCGAATCGCGGTCCAACGAGCGTTTTATTCGGGAGCACTTCCCTGAGTTTCTAGCGGAAGCGCTTACGCGTCCTTCTTTGAAGCGGGCCGGGCGGCGGTTGGTATCAAGAGTTCGCGCCGCGCGAGTTGCAAAGCAGCGTTAGTTTCGATTCCCAGGTATTTTCCCCACTCAACAACAAGCTCACGCCGTCGCGTCGCGCCATAAACATTAGCGAGCGCCACGCGCAATATGTCTCCGTCACTCCAACCGGCCGCGCGGGCCATGGCTATTTTGGCTTTTATGGAAGCCTCGCTCGTGGGCCCGAGTATTAACATGGGACAGATAACTCGCGCGTTATCCTCAGCGCCGGCGCTTTTCCGGACGAGGCTCTTTCGTTGGCGAGTTGCGCGCCGGACGGGCCGGTCTGCGCGGAGCGCACTGCTTATTCCGATCGGCGGGAGCGGTTCAGGGGGAGGCCGAGTTCGACCATTACTTTTTTCAGATCGAGCCAGACGTCGCTTTTGGCGGCGGGATTGCGGAGGAGATAGGCGGGGTGATAGGTGGCAATGAGGCGCGTCCCGCGATAGTCGAACCACTGGCCGCGATATTTCGAGATCGAGTTTGTGGTGCCGAGAAGAGATTGGGAAGCGACGCTGCCGAGGCAGACGATCACTTTGGGGGCGATGGCGTCGATCTGACGGAGCAGATAGGGCGAGCAGGTGGCGACTTCGTCTTTTTCGGGAGGGCGATTTTCGGGCGGGCGGCATTTGACGACGTTGGCGATGTAGACGTCGTCGCGGCGCAGGCCCATGGCTTCGATCATTTGCGTGAGCAATTTTCCGGCGCGGCCTACGAAGGGGAGGCCTTGAAGATCTTCGTCATGGCCGGGGCCTTCGCCGACGAAGACGAGCGAGGCTTTCGGATTGCCGGCGCCGAAGACGATTTTGTTGCGCGTTTTGTGCAGGCGGCAGCGGGTGCAATCGCCGAGGTCTTCGCGGATGCGTTCGAGCGTGTCGCCGGCAACGCGCTCGGAAGCGTCAAAGAGCGACGAGGCTTGGATGACGGGGAGCGCGGCCGTTGGCGCGGCGGCTGGTGCGGACGACGAAACTGGCGTTCGCGGCGCTGCTGCGGATTGTTTCTGGCGGGGGGCGGCTTGCGCGACGGGCGAATCGACGCGCGACTCGATCGGAGCCGCAGCGCTGGTTCGCGTCGGGACTGCGTGAGCGACGCCGAGCGGCGCGCTCAGTGGCGAGCGCCGATCTATGTAGAACGGGCTGAGGCGCAGATCTTCGTAATAGCGGAGCCACGCTGCGAGTTTTTGGTTTGGATCGCCGGGCGGTCCGGGCTGCGCGGAGCGCATTGCTTCAATAGGTTTCATTTTTGCTTAGCGCCGGGCGTGTGTTGCTGGCGCGGTCGCTGCGGCGGGATCGGCCGAAGCTGCGATCTGGCGCGCGCGCCGGATTTCGAGAATTTGATCGAGGATGCGGGCGGCGACATCGAGCTTGCTCATGCGCGGCAGAGCGATTTCGGAGCCGTCGGCGGGATAGAGCGTGACGACGTTGGTATCGTGATCGAAGCCGGAGCCGGGGGCGGTGACGTCGTTGGCGACGATCAGGTCGGCTTGCTTGGCGGAAAGTTTGGCGCGGGCGTGCGCGGCGACGTCTTCGGTTTCGGCGGCGAAGCCGACGAGGATACGATCGGAGTTTTCGCGCGACGAGTTTTTATCGCGAGCGGCATTTTTCTCACGAGCGGCATCTTTAACACGAGCCACATCTTTGACACGGGCCACATCGGCGAGTATGTCGGGCGTGGATTCGAGTTCGAGCGTCATCGGTCCGCTGTGGCGCTTGATTTTTTTTGTGGCGGGCGCGACGGGTCGGTAATCCGCCACGGCCGCGGCCATGATGACGACGCTCGCGCCGGGCAAATGTTCGAGCACAGCGCGATGCATCTGTTCCGCGCTGCGCACGGGAACAAGGTCCACGCCCTGAGGAGCCGCGAGCTCGACGGGTCCGCTGACGAGCGTGACGTGCGCGCCGCGGCGCACGGCGGCGAGCGCCAGTGCGTAGCCCATCTTGCCGGAGGAGCGATTGGTGAGATAGCGCACGGGATCGATATCTTCGCGCGTGGGGCCGGCGGTGATCAGAATGGATTCGGCGGCGAGATCGCGGCGCAGACCGAGGACGGCGCGGACGGTTTCAGCGATGGCTTCGGTGCCGGCGAGGCGCCCAGCGCCCGTCATGCCGCAAGCGAGATAGCCTTCTTCGGGCGCGACGACGAGGACGCCGCGCGCGCGGAGCAACGCTATATTTTCCTGCGTCGCGGCGTGCTCCCACATATTGACGTTCATCGCGGGAGCCACGATCACGGGCGCGGTGGTCGCAAGATAGAGCGTGGTGAGAAAATCGTCGGCGGCGCCGCGCGCCATTTTGGCGAGCGTGTTGGCGGTGGCGGGAGCGACAACCAGAGCGTCAATGCGTTGCGCCACGGCGATGTGCTCGATGGCGCTTTCCACATTGGCCGCGGCCGGTTCCTGGCCGAACATGCCGGTGATCACTTTTTGTCCCGTGAGCGCGGCGAAGGTGAGCGGAGTGACAAATTCCTGCGCGCTCGCCGTCATGATGACCTGGACGTCGATGCCGTCCTGCTGGAGGCGCCGCACGAGTTCAGCCGCTTTGTACGCGGCCACGCCGCCCGAAACTCCGAGAGCAATGCGCATGGGATGCCCGGGTTAATCCTTTTTCTGTTTGCCGGCTTTGGTGATGTCTTCGGGCGCTTCGGGCAAATTGAATTCGAGGACGCCGCTTTCGAGTTCCTCGATGGCCACGCGCGTGGGCTTATGCGAACGCGGCGCGACCATCGGCGGAGCGCCGGCCATCAACTGGCGCGCGCGGCGGGCGGCGATCACAACGAATGAAAATCTGCATTCCGGGGCTTCGCTTTGAATCGGCATCAAAATTATCCTCCGAAAGATTCGAGAATTTGTTGCGCTCGTTCCTGCATCACGCGGCGCGCAGCGCGTTCGGCCAGCGCGATCGCCAGAATCGTGTTGTCGGCGCGCTCGAGATCGTCGTTGACGATCAAGTAGTCAAAATCGCGGTAGCGCTCAACTTCCTTGCGCGCGCGATCGAGGCGCCTGGAGATCGAATCGTCCGAATCCGTGCCGCGCGCGCGCAGGCGGCGTTCAAGTTCCTGGCGCGACGGCGGCAGGACGAAGATCGCCACGGCCTCGGGGATTTTCTGCTTCACCTGGGCCGCGCCCTGCACATCGATTTCAAGCACGAGATCGAGCCGCTCTTGCCGGGCCATATCGAGCCACTTGCGCGGCGTGCCGTACCAGTGGCAGCCGAAGACCTGGGCGTATTCAAGGAACTCGCCCTGGCGGGCCATGCGGTCGAATTCTGCCTCGGAGATGAAATCATACCATTTTCCGGGGCTCTCCTGTGGGCGGGGAGGGCGCGTGGTGCACGAGACGGAAAACAGCGTGCCGGGCAGCTCGCGCAGCTTCGAGACGAGCGTGGATTTTCCGGAGCCCGACGGGCCGGAGACGAGGATCACGAGCGGATTCGGTTTCGCGGGCGTCACTCGACGTTTTGCACCTGTTCGCGCAATTTTTCGATGTCGGACTTGATCTCAAGGCCCAGGCCGGTGATTTCGAGGCCGTCGCGTTCGACGCCCGGCGTCTTCGAGAGAAGAGTATTGGCCTCGCGCTGCATTTCCTGAAGCAGAAAATCGAGTTTCTTGCCGAGCTCGCCGCCGGCGGTGAGCAGCGCGCCGAATTGATCGAGATGGCTGCGAAGGCGCGCGAGTTCTTCGCTGGTGTCGCCGCGCTCGACGATCAGCGCGGCTTCCTGCGCGAGGCGCGTGGGATCGATCTGCGCTTCGCCGAGCAATTCGGCGAGACGCGCGGCGAGATGTTTGGCGATGGCGGGGCGGGCGCTGACGGCGATTTCCTCGACGCGCGCCGTGCGTTCGGCGATCCGGGCGAGCAGGGATTGCATCTCGCGAACCAGCGCGCCGCCTTCCGCGATGCGCATTTCGTCGAGTTGCTTCAAGCCCTGGGAGAGGCAGGCTTCTACGGCGCGGCCGAGTTTTTCTTCCTTCTCTTGCGGCGCGTCGCCGATGTCGCCGGTTTCACCGGACGCAGCCACGACGCCGGGCAAGCGGAACAGGCCGACGAGGTCAGGCTCGGCGGTGAGTCCGAATTTGCGGCGCAATGCTTCGGCGGCTACCAGATAGGCTTCGGCGACATCGGGATTGATGCGCGCGGCATTCTGGGTGAGCGGCTCGAAATGGACGGTGACGTCAACGTGGCCGCGGCGCATGCGATCGCGCAGCAATTGGCGGATGCGCGGTTCGATCGTTTCAAGGCCATCGGGCAGATGGACGCGGACGTCGAGAAAGCGATGATTCACGCTGCGGATGCTGACGCGCAGGCGCCAGCCGTTTTCTTCCGAGCGCGCTTGGGCGAAGCCGGTCATGGAGCGGACGTCGTGCGGCGAGCTGGCCGGCGCGGCGCTCATGAGGGCAACGATCCTCTGGGCGTGGGGGCGGCTGGCGCGGCGTCGTCGTCGGCGAATTGCAATTCGTAAAGGCGCGCGTAAGTGCCGCCCCCGGCGAGAAGTTCCTGATGCGTGCCGGTTTCGCGGATCACGCCATCTTCGAGCACGACGATTTTATCGGCGCGCCGAATGGTAGAGAGGCGATGCGCGATGACGAACGAGGTGCGCCCCGTCATCAGATTGGCGAGAGCGCGCTGCACGAGCTGCTCGGATTCGGAATCGAGTTCGGAGGTCGCTTCGTCGAGAATGAGGATCGGAGAATCTTTCAGCACGGCGCGCGCGATCGCCAGGCGCTGGCGCTGGCCGCCGGAAAGGCGCATGCCCATGTCGCCGATGATCGTCTGGTAGCCCTTGGGCAAGGCGAGGATGAAATCGTGCGCGAGGGCCACTTTCGCGGCGTTGATCACGCGCTCTTCGGGCAGGCCGGGCTGGCCGTAGCAGATGTTGTTCCAGACCGTATCGTTGAAGAGCACGGTTTCCTGCGTGACGATGGCCATTTGCGCGCGCAGCGAGCGCAACGTGACTTCGCGGACGTCGGTGCCGTCCAGGCGAATCGCGCCCGAGGTCGCTGTGTAAAAGCGCGGAAGAAGATTGACGAGCGTGGTTTTTCCGGCGCCGCTCGATCCGACGATGGCCAGGATTTCGCCGCGCCGCGTTTTCAGGCTGATGCCCGACAGAATCGGGGTGCGATTGCCATCGTAACTGAAATTGACGTTGTCGAATTCGACTTCGCGCGAGAACGGCGGCAGGACTTTCGCGCCGGGTTGGTCGGACAACTCCTCCTGGAGATCGAGGAACGCGAAGACCTGGCCTGTCGCGCCGTGCGCTTCCTGCAGGTGCTGGTAGACGTTGCCGAGGCCTTTGATCGGCTCATAGGCCCTGAACAGGGCGTAACCGAACGCGAAGAACGCGCCGGTGGTGAGGACGCCGCTCTTAATCTCCGTGCGGGCGAAGGCCACACCCAGGCAGACGGTGATCGCGGCGAGAATGTCCATGACCGGCGCGGTTCGCGCCGTGTTGCGAATCCAATCCATGTTTTCGCGGAACAAGCGGCGGGCCGCATCGCGGAATTTTGCGATCTCAAATCCTTCCATCCCGAAAGCCTTCACCACGCGATTGCCCGAAATCGTCTCCTGCACAATTTGCGTCATTTCGCCGAAGCCGGATTGCACGCGTCCGACGGCGCGGCGGATTCGCCGGCCGAACGTGGCGACCGGCCAGACCACGGCGGGAACAAAAATCAGGGCGCCGATGGTCATCTTCCAACTGAGGAGCAGAAGCACGAGCAAAAGAAAGAACAGTGTGAAGAGATATTGGAAGAAACCGGCGACGGTGTCGGACATCGTGGTGCGCACGCGCTCAGTGTCATTAATGATGGCGGAAAGAAGCCGGCCCGCGGGATGCTGCTGGAAGAAACCGACGGGCTGGCGGATCAGCTTGGCGTAGATGTCGTTGCGCAGGTCGGTGACGCCGGAGAGGCCGACATACCCGAGGCTGACGACGCCAAGGTAGTCGGCGATGGCGCGGCCGAAGAACAATACAAGCAAGGAGACCGCGAACATCGTCCAAACCTGATTGATCCAGTGCGGGAAAAAGGAATTCAGCGCCAGAGCGCGATGAAGGAACGGCACGTTCTTGAGCAGCGTCATCTGCGTACCGGAGGGCGCGCGGCTGAGCACGGTATCCGTCATCGGCTGGAACATTAAGGCGATCAGGCCTTCCGAAAAGCCGACGAAGGCCAGGGCCAGGATGCCGGCGAACACGCGAAAGCGATACGGCCAGACGTAGCGCAGCAATCGCCGTGATTCGCCGTCGAAGAATCCCTTTGCGGCCATGTGCTGTGTGCGCTCCGAAATTCGCCGGTAAGACCGCTACCTACGAATCGCCCGTTCGATCGTCAACCCGTCAGGTTTCTCGATACCCGTTGCTATTTTTCGATATCGCGATGCACGGCTTTGGTTGTATAGCCGCGGCGCTCCAGCGCCGTGCGCACGGCGGCGGCCAGCATCACCGAGCGGTGCCGCCCGCCCGTGCAGCCGAACGCGATCGTCAGATAACTTTTGCCCTCCCGCACGTACAGCGGGATCAGGTATTTCAGCAAACTTTCGATGCGCTTCAGGAATTGCGCGGTTTCCGGAAACGAGCGCATGTAGCGCGCGACGCGCGGATTCAGTCCCGAATATTTGCGCAGCCGCGGAATGAAATGCGGGTTCGGCAGGAAGCGCACATCGAAAACCAGATCGGCGTCGGCGGGCACGCCGTAACGATAGCCGAAGCTGACGACGCTGACCATCAGCGGCGATTGGCCGGGGCTGAAAAAACTTTTGGTGATGAAGTGGCGCAGTTCGTGCACATTGAATTTTGTGGTGTCGATGACGATGTCCGCGATCTTGCGGATCGGGGCCATCAATTCGCGCTCGCGTTTCAGCGCTTCGCGAACCGGCAAATCGTGCGCCAGCGGATGCGGGCGGCGCGTCTCGCTGAAGCGGCGCAGCAGCGCGACTTCCGAGGCTTCGACGAACACCAGCGTGGCCGGCGTCTCGCGGCGCAACTCGCGCAAGATCCGGGGCAGCTCGCCAATTTGCGTGCCTTCGCGCACGTCGACCAAAAGCGCGGCGCGTTCGATTTCGGTGTTGCCGTGGCGATGCAGCTCGCTGAATGTGGGAATCAGATCGACCGGCAGATTGTCGACGCAGTAGAAGCCGAGGTCTTCAAACGCTTTGAGGATCGTGCTTTTGCCGGAGCCGCTCAGGCCGGTGAGAATAACCAGTTGGCGCGCTTCGGTTATGGGTCGCCGCCGCTTCACGATAGCCGCAACTAGGATTTCACCCGGCGCTGATGCGTGCTCGGGATGCGGAGATCCTCGCGGTACTTGGCCACGGTGCGGCGGGTTACCAGGATGCCGGCGACCTGAAGTTTTCTGGCGATCGCGTCGTCGGTGAGCGGATGAGCGGTGTCTTCTTCGGAAATCATTTTTTTCACGACGCGCTTCAGCGTCAGAAGCGACATGCTGCCGCCTTCGGGGCCGTTGACGGACTCCGAGAAAAATTGGCGCAGCTCAACGACGCCCTGCGGCGTGTGCGCATATTTGCTGGCGACGGCGCGGCTCACGGTGGAAGGATGCACGCCGACTTCTTCCGCGACTTCCTTGATCATCATGGGCTTCAACTGATCGGCGCCGTGATCGAGGTAATCGGATTGGCGGCGAATGATCACCTGGCAGACGCGGAGAATCGTGTGCTTGCGCTGCTCGATGCTTTTCATGAGTTGAAGCGCGGCGGTGAAGCGCTCTTTCACGTAGTTGCGGACTTCCTTGTCCGCGGCATCGCGCGCGAGCAAGCGGCGGTACACGGGGCTCAGGCGGAGCTGCGGCACGTCGTCTTCATTCATGAAGACCTGCCACGCATCGTCCACTTTGCGGAAATAGACGTCGGGTTCAACCAGACGCGGCTCGGTTTTGTTGTAGCGCAGTCCGGGACGCGGATCGAGTTTCTTGATCAACTCCACGGCGCGCTTCACAAGTTCGACGGGACGATTGAGCGCGCGCGCGATTTCCTTGAGTTGATTGGATTGCAGCAGCTTTGAGAGCGGACTTTCCGGATCGAGCAGATCGGGTTCCGATGCGGCCAGCGGGCGCTTCGGCAGGCATTCAGAAACAATTTGCTGCGCCAGCGCGTTTTGCGGATCGAGGCCGCGCAACTGGATTTGCAGGCATTCGCGCAGATTCCGCGCGCCGACGCCGAGCGGATCGAATTCCTGCACGACGGCGACGGCATCTTCGACGTCGTCCGCGGAAAATTTGCCTTCGTGCGTGATCTCGTCGAGCGAAGCCGTCAGGTAGCCGTTCTCATCGAGGTTGCCGATGATAATGTCCGCGATGGCGCGCACGGACTCGCTGCACACCGTGACGCTCAATTGCCAGGTGAGGTGTTCGGTCAAACCCTGTGGCGAGGAAAGGAACTTATCGAACGAGGGGCGCTCGATCGTCTCGTGTTCGCCGCGATCGGCCGTGCCGTTGCCGGAATCGAGATATTGATTGAAGAACGAGGAGAGATCGAATTCGTCGAACGGATTGGCAGGCTCGGTTTCCGGAACTTTCTCGGTTTCGGCTTTGATGAAGGCCTCGTCGCTGTAATCTTCCGGCGTGGACGAAACGTCCTCGGTGACTTCTTCGAGCACCGGATTCGCGACCATTTCCTGATTGATCATCTCGCGCAGCTCGAGCCGGTTGAGCGCCAGCACGCTCACCATCTGCACGAGCCCGGGCGTCAGTATCTGCTTCTGCGCGACTCGGAGGTTGAGTTTGGGCTGTAGCCAGCTCATCGGAGTTCCGCTTCAGTTCAACTCGAAATGATCGCCCAGGTAAACGCGCCGGACTTCGGCGTCCTGGCTCAATTCCGCGGGACTGCCGGCCCGGAACATTCGCCCGGTGCTGATGATGTAGGCCCGGTCGGTCACGCGCAGCGTTTCGCGGACGTTGTGATCGGTAACAAGCACGCCAATGCCGCCGGCGCTGAGTTCGGAGATGATCTTCTGAATGTCCACGACGGTCAGCGGATCGATACCGGAGAAAGGTTCGTCGAGCAGGATAAATGTGGGATCGAGGACCAGCGAACGCGCGATCTCCAGGCGCCGGCGCTCGCCGCCCGATAAAGTGTAGGCGCGATTCAGACGCACCGTCTCCAGCCCCATTTGCGCCAGCAACTCCTCGAGCCGATCGCGCTGCTGCGCGGCGGTGAGTGGCACGGTTTCGAGAACGGCGAGCAAGTTTTCTTCCACACTCAATTGTCGAAACACCGAAGGTTCCTGGGGAAGATAGCTGATGCCATTGCGGGCCCGCATGTACATGGGAAGGTCGGTGATGTCCTCGCCGTCGAGGAGCACGCGACCGGAATCGGGCCGGGCCAAGCCTACCAAGATATAGAAAGTGGTGGTCTTACCCGCGCCGTTCGGTCCCAAAAGGCCAACCACTTCGCCTTCCGCGATCTCCAGGTCCACATTGTCCACGACTTTGCGGCCCCGGTACGATTTGCTGAGTTCGACGGCCTGGAGCTTGGGCATGGGCCTTCATTTCTCGACCCGGTGGAGTGTCAGTGTGCGGGTGCCTTCCTCCGAATCCACAACAATCGTATCATCGGCAAAAATGAAGGTCAATTGACGGCCTGTGGTGCTGTTTCCGGAATCGTCACGGAGCACGGGCGGACCGCCGCTGAGGACGAATTTTCGGTTGGCCACGGTGTAATCCGCGCGCTGGGATGTGCCGCGGCGGTCCAGTTGGCGCACGCTGACGCCGCCCATGGCCGTCGCGCTGACCAATTGTTTCGGGCCGGAGGGATTGCCCGCGTCCACCGGCGCGAAGAAAAAGTCGATTGTGGGCGCGCGGATCGAAGCTTCCTGCGAATCGGCGCTGGCGTTTTCTTCCAGGCGGCCGAGCGATTTCTGGTTCCAGTAAGTCAGGCGTCCGCCCTGCGCGTGCCACAGGTCCGGCGGCTCGGGCGCGGCCGTTTTGGCCGCGGGCGCGGCGGGCTTGGCGCCGGGCTGTGCGCCGACGGGCGCGGCTGCGGGAGTCCATGCGGCGGCTGGAAAAACCGCGCGCACATGGCCGAGCGCGGTGAGCATTTGCGCGGGGTGATCGAGCACGATCGTGTCCGCTTCCATCACAGCGTCGCCCTGCCAGAGCCGCGCGTGGCCCGTGTACGTCGCCTGACCAGACACGCGCTCGGCAACCATCTGATCGGCCGACACACGTGCGGGTTGCTGCGAGAAATTTGCGACCGGGCGCGCGCCGTTTGCGAGTTCGGCGGTGATCACGCGGCCTTCGGCGCGCAGTTCGCCGGAATCGTGCGCGAACGTGGCCGTCTGCGCGGTGGTGCGCGAATCGGCGTCGGTGAGCGCCACGCCGCCGGTGAGCACGGCCGCGTTCGTCGCGTGATCGAACTGCGCGTGATCGCCGTCGGCTGTCCCTTGCGCGTCGCGAAAGTGCACGCGGCCGGTTTGCTCCACGGTGGTCCAATCGCCGGTGCCGTCGAAGCGCGCGTCGAGATTTTGCGACGTCGAAGTCCGCGTTCCCCCGGCGCCTGCATCCTGATCCACTTCCACGCCGCCCGTGCCGGTCAATCGATCGACTTGTGAATTCGCGCCGAAATGTAAATCCAGCGCCTCGCCGGTCATTCGCGTTGTCTCGGTGGCGGCCGGCGCCGCGCTTTGCGTCGAGCCTTGCGCCGCTACGGGCGTGATCCATTCCGCCGTCGCCGGCGCCAGCGTGTGCAGAAGCACCGGGCGCGCCGATTGGTTGCGCCCGGCGGGCGGCCCGAAATTCACTTGCAACGCGTCGGTCGCGAACGTTCGCGTTGTGGCGCCGGCGCGCGCCGTTCCCTTCGTGCCGCCGGATGCGGTGAGCAATTGTGGCTGGCCTGAGCCCTGCGCCAATTCGAGTTCGGCGTGCGCGGCGTCGAATTCGTCTTGCTCGTTTCGGCCTTGCGAAGTCGCGCGAACATTGCCGTCGGCGACCACGCTCCCGATCGATCCATCGGTCCGGAAGATCGCGGTGAATTTATCGGCGGCCGCGGCGATTTGCCGCTGCGCATCGGCCTCGTGCAGCTGCGGCTGGCCTGAAGCGACGGCGCGCTGCGCGTGAAAATTCTGATCGAGTTCGAGCGCGATCTCGCCGGCCGTAAGCGTGCTCGGGCCATCATCGATCTCGGCGGGGCCGTGCAGATGGGCCGCGCCGTCGTCGTGGCGATACGTCATGCTTTGCCCGCGAATGGTCATTGGGCCGGCCGCGGGCCTAGCCGCAGCCCCGCCCGGCGCGCCTTGCGGCTGAAGCACGATTTCGACCGCGCGCGCCAGAGTCAGATCGCCTTGCCTGGAATCGAATTGCAAACCGACGGCCTTGCCCGCGCCGCCCGGAAAATTAAAATTCACGGCGCGATCGGTGCTGGCAACGCCCGAATCCTGAGAGAAGGACAGATCGGACGTCGAGACGCGCAGTACCTGCGCGGCGGACGAAGGTTCTCCATTGGCGGCGCCCGGAAAGGTCTTCGCGTCAGACGCGCTTTCGAGATCGATTTCCACGTCGCCGGCGCAGGTCATGCGCTCGCTGCCGGGGGAAGACGACGAATCCGCGGCGGAAGAATTCGCCGAGATGTATTCGCAGGACTTGGTGTGCAGCGTGTCGTTGCGGTCGCCCTGCTGGCCGTAGGACGTGATCCAAACGTCCTCGAGCAGGTTGCGATTGCCGGTCTTGAACTGCGTGGCGTTCGCGGCGCGAACCGTATAGATCGTGCGATCGCCTTCCACTTTCGAGAATGAAAATCCCGCGGATTGCTCTTCAACCGTCGCCGGCACCGGCGGAGGAGCCGAGGCCCGCTCGCGGCGCTCGAGCCACGCGCGATGCAGATACACGCCCGCCACCGCCGCGGCCATGAGTATGGCGATCGCGGCCGACCAGCGGGCCAGGCGATGGGCTTTTTGGGTTCTCATCGGCACTTCATCGGCGAAAGCGCTGCGCCGCGCACCGCACTGCTCATTAGAGGCTCAGTATAGGTAAGAGGTTTGCGCGGCACAATCGCCGCCGGACCGGGCGTTTCGATGCGCCGGAGCGCGGGCAGCCGCCCGTGCCGAAGGAGTCAATGTCATCCAGGACCGTACCGTCCCGCAGCGTGGCGCGGAATGTGACAATGGGCGGTAGGCCATCGTCGCTGCCGCTTATCGAGCGGCTAGCTAGGCATCGCGCTCGCCACGGACGGATCGGAGACGTCGAAGGAAATCATTATGAGCCTCACACTGATCTCCTTCCCGTCGTGGTTTCTCGAAGCGCCCCTGCTCGAACTGTTCTTCCTGATCCTGGTCTTGTGTTTGTACATCGGCTACCAGCGGCTGATGCGTTCGCGCGAGAATGAACTCTTCCGCCTCGTCAGCGAAAACGCCGCGGACATGATCGCGCTCGTGGAAGTCTCGGGCAAACGCCTGTACAACAGCCCTGCGTACGAAAAAGTTCTCGGCTATTCGCCCGAGGAGTTGGCCGCGACCGGATCGCTCGAGCAGGTGCATTCCGAAGACCGCGAGCGCGTCATCGAAGCCGCGAAGCAAGCGCGCCTCACCGGCGTCGGCAAGCGCCTGGAATACCGCATGCGCCACAAAAACGGAACGTGGCGCGTTCTGGAATCCACCGCCAATCCCATCCGCAACCGCAGGCGGCAGGTCACGCACCTCGTAATCGTCAATCGCGACGTCACCGAGCGCAAGCGCATCGAGGAGCAGCTCGAACACGAAGCGTTCCACGACGCGCTCACCGGCCTGCCCAATCGCAGCCTCTTCCTCGAACGTCTTCAACGCGCCATGGACCACGCCAAGCGCTTCCCGGATTTCAAATTCGCCGTGCTCTTCATTGACATTAAGGGACTGCAAACTTTCAACGAAACCATGGGCCACGCCGTCGTCGATCAGTTGCTGATCGACATCAGCCATCGCCTGCGCACTCGTCTGCGGCACGACGATACCGTTTCGCGTTCCACGCCGACCGGCGCTCCCGGCCGGCCGATGGGTGACGAAATGCTCGCGCGCCTGGACGGCGATCGATTCACCGTGCTGCTCGAAAACATCACCGCGCCCAGCGATCCGATGCGCGTCGCCATGCGCCTCCAGGAAAGTTTCGCCGGGCCATTCACGCTTCACGGCGTCGATGCCTTCACCACCGCCAGCATCGGCATCGCCATGAACTCCGAGTCGTATCACAAGCCCGCCGAGATGCTGCGCGATGCGGACATTGCCATGTGCCGCGCCAAGGATCAGGGCGAATCCGGCTGCGAGGTGTTTGACACGGAGATGCACGCCCTCGTCGTCCGCCGCCTGACGCTCGAAACCGAATTGCGCAAAGCTCTCGAACGCGATGAGCTCCGCGTCTTCTATCAGCCGATCATGAGACTGGCCACGGCAGAAATCGCCGGCGCCGAAGCGCTGGTCCGCTGGCGCCGCAACGATTCGGAACTGGTTGGCCCCTCGGACTTCATCGAAGTCGCCGAAGAAACCGGCCTGATCGTTCCCATCGGTCGCTGGATTCTGAAGCAAGCCTGCCGCCAGGCCCACGAGTGGCATCAGCGCTACAGCTCCGGCGCGCCGATGACCATCACCATCAATGTCTCGCCGCGCCAGCTCGCGCAAAGCAATCTCGTCGCCGACGTCAAAGCCGCGCTCGATGAAACCAAAATTGCGCCTGCCACCTTGCAGCTCGAAATCACCGAATCCATGGCCATGAGCAATCCCAAAAGCACCACGCGCATTTTTTCGCAGCTCAAGGACATGGGCGTCAGCCTCAGCATCGACGATTTCGGCACCGGCCATTCCTCGCTCAGCCGCCTGCGCAGTTTTCCCGTTGACGTGCTGAAAATCGATCGCTCCTTCATTCGCGGCATTGAGCAGGACGTCGAAAGCCGCGAAATCGCGCACCTGATCGTTACGCTCGCGCACCATCTCGATCTCAAGGTAATCGCCGAAGGCATCGAAACTCACGGCCAGCAGGCCTACCTCGAACAGTTCGGCTGCGAATTCGGCCAGGGCTATCTTTTCTCTCCGCCCGTCGATCACGACGCGTTCGAGAAACTTCTCGTTGCCGCTTCCCATCATTCCGAAGAATCCACCGTCAGCGCCGGTACTCGCCGCGCCCCACACTCCTGAACGCAATCTCTTTCGCGGGCCCGCGCGGTCGGCTAGAATTGCTCGTTTGCGCGCCGCGCTGCCGGCGCGCTGATTCGAGGACGAAAAACCTTGCGCGAGATTTTGCTGCACAACACGTTTAGCGGGCGCACGGAACCCTTCGTCCCGCTTCATCCGGGCGAAGTCCGCATCTACACGTGCGGGCCGACGGTCTACGACTTCGCGCACATCGGAAATTTCCGCACCTTCGTCTTCCAGGACATCCTGCGCCGGTTCCTCGAATCGCAAGGCTACAAGATCATCCAGGTGATGAATCTGACCGACGTGGACGATCGCATCATCAAGCGCGCGGCCGAACGCGGCGTCACCATCCGCCAGTACACCGACGACTACATTCGCGCGTTCATGGAAGACCGCACGGCTCTCAATCTCGAACCGCCCGAGCATTTCGTCCGCGCTACCGACCACATTGACGATATGGTGCGCCTGATCGAGCGCCTGATCGCCAAGGGATTCACCTACGAGAGCGACGGCTCGATCTATTTCCGCATCTCGAAATTTCCGGCGTACGGAAAACTTTCAAAGATTGATTTGAGTGGCATTCAGGCCGGCGCGCGCGTTGACGTCGACCGCTACGATAAAACCGACGCGCGCGATTTCGCCCTGTGGAAAGCGCCGAAGCCCGGCGAACAATTTTGGAAGGAGCCGATCGGCCCCGGCCGTCCCGGCTGGCACATCGAATGTTCGGCCATGGCGATGGCGTTGCTCGGCGAAACCATCGATATCCATTCCGGTGGCATCGACTTGGCCTTCCCACACCACGAAAATGAAATCGCGCAATCCGAAGCCGCCACCGGCAAGCAGTTCGCGCGCTACTGGCTGCACGCCGAATTCTTGCTGATCGATCACGAAAAAATGTCGAAGTCGGAAGGGAATTTCGCCACGCTGCGCGATTTGCTGATGGACGGCAATCGCCCCTCGTCGGTGCGCTTCCTCTTGGCCTCGGTGCCGTACCGCACGCAGCTCAATTTCACGCCGGAGGGTTTGAAGCAAGCCGCAAGTTCGGTCGACCGGCTGCGGAATTTCGCAGCGCGCCTCGCGGCGGAAACATTTCCCACCGGTTCCGATCCCGCCATGGCCCGCGCCATCGCCGAATCCGCCGAGCGTTTTGAAGCCGCGCTGGCCGACGATCTGAACACCGCGCAAGCTTTGGCCGCCGTCTTCGATATGATCCGCGAAGCCAACATCGCGATGGACCGCGGCGCATTCCGCGCGGACCAGCGCGCCGCCGCGCGCGCCGTGCTCGATAAATTCGACGCCATCTTCGCCGTGCTTGAAGACGTCGACGCCCAGCGCCTCGCCGCGCTCGGTATCTCCGCCGGCGGCGCCGCAGCCTCCGACGCCGAAATTGACACGCTGGTAGCCGCGCGCCAAGCCGCCCGCCAGCGCAAGGACTTCAAAGCCGCCGATAAGATTCGGCAGGAATTGGCCGACCGTGGTATTCTCCTCGAAGATATCAAAGACGGCGGGATCCGCTGGAAACGCAAATGAGCTTCACGCATTTCAATTCGACCGCCAAGCACTGCCTTCCGTCCCTCGAACGCCCCAGTCTTTTCAGCGTCGACTAAATTAATTTTTGTCTCCGCTGTTTGCGCGCGCCGCCGTGTGCTGTCACAGCGAGCAGTCCGCGCGCCAACTCCATCCCGGCAGCATCTCGATCGAAACGCAACTCTCGGGGGAACATGATGACGAACGCCAAGCTACAGAACAACGTCGCGCATCTGGTGACCAAGCTGCCCGGCCCGAAAGCCGCCGCGATTCTCGAGCGCGACGCGCGCTCGATCTCATCTTCTTATACGCGCAGCTACCCGCTCGTCGCCGCCAGCGGGCGCGGCGCGCTCGTCGAAGACGTGGACGGCAATACGTTCATCGATTTCGCCGCCGGCATCGCCGTGGTTTCCACCGGACATTGCCATCCCGACGTGGTCGCCGCGATTCAAAGGCAGGCCGCCGAATTGATCCACATGTCGGGCACCGATTTCTACTACTCGAACATGGTCGAGCTCGCCGAAAAACTCGCCGCCATCACGCCCGGCAAAAAACAGAAGCGCGTCTATTACGGCAATTCCGGCACCGAAGCGATCGAGTCCGCCATCAAACTCGCGCGCTACCACACGCGCCGCGAAAAATTCATCGCCTTCTACGGCGGATTTCACGGCCGCACCATGGGCGCGCTTTCGCTCACCGCCTCAAAGGCCGTGCAGCGCAAAGGATTCGGCTCGTTGCTCTCCGGCGTTTTCCACGCGCCGTATCCCGATCCGTATCGCTGTCCGCACGGCCCCGCCGCCAGCGGCTACTGCGCCGAATGCGGCTCTTTCATCGAGCGCGAACTGTTCCACAAAATCGTCGCGCCGGAAGACGTCGCCGGCATCGTCATCGAGCCCATTCAGGGCGAAGGCGGCTACTTGCCCGCGCCCGCAGAATTTTTGCGTCAGCTTCAAACGTTGTGCCGCAAGCACGGCATTCTCCTGATCTCCGACGAAGTGCAATGCGGCATGGGCCGCACAGGCAAATGGTGGGCCGGAGATCACGCCGGAATCGAGCCAGATATCCTGTGCGTCGCGAAGGGAATCGCTTCCGGCATGCCGCTTTCCGCCACCATCGCCAGCGCCGATATCATGAATTGGCCGCCCGGCGCCCACGCATCCACGTTCGGCGGCAATTTGATTTCCGTGGCCGCCGCGCTCGAAACCATTCGCCTGATCGAATCGCAATACATGGCGAACGCCCGGAGTATTGGCGATCACATCCTCGCGCGCATCGCCGCCTGGCCCGAACGCCACGCGATCGTCGGCACCGTGCGCGGAATCGGACTGATGATCGGCGTCGAAATCGTTCTCGATCGCAAAACCAAGGAACGTGCGCACGATCTGCGCGACGCTATTGTCGAACGCGCCTTCCAAAAAGGTTTGCTCCTGCTCGGCGCCGGCGAAAATACCGTTCGCCTTTCGCCGCCGCTCACCATCGATCGCGAGCAAGCCGATTTCGCCGTTGACACGCTCGATTCCTGCATCGCCGAAATCGCCGCGTCCGCCGGCAAATAATCAGGGACTCTCCGTGCCCGTCGTCTCGCGCGCTGTCTTCCTTCTCGTCGAATGGGCCGCGCGCCGCGGCCTCGCCGAAGATCTTCCCGCGCACGGCGCCGCCGCAAAGCAGCAAGCCACGCGCAGAGGCATTCGCGGCGAGACCTACGCCTACTGGTATCTGCGCAGCCTCGGCTACACGTTCATCGCCCGCAATTTCAAAATTCCCGGCGTGAAAGGCGAAATCGATCTCGTCGGCTACGACGGCGCCACGCTCGCCTTCGTCGAAGTGAAACTGCGCAGCGGCGGCGCCGGAGTGCCCGAGGACGCCGTCACGCCCGACAAGCGCCGCGCGCTCAGCCGCATCGCGCGCCAGTTTCTCGCCGCGCGCCGCATCCCCGAAGCCGTGTGCCGTTTCGACGTTCTCGCGATCGAAGCGCCGCCCGGCCGCCCTCCCGTCGTGCGCCTCCACAAGAGCGCTTTCGCCGGCCCCTAGCCCCGCGCATTTTCGCGCGGGAAACCGAATCGCTTCTATCTGTTGGCCCGGCCGCGCGTCCGTACTAAAATCCTTCATTCAGCATTGCGCGCACGCCGCCCGAGGAGGATTCGTTGCCGGAGCTTCGCAGGGACCTCATCACCGGACGCTGGGTCATCATCTCCACCGACCGCTCCAAGCGCCCCAGCGATTTCGCGCGCCAAAGCGTGCAAGTCAAAGGCATCGGCTTCTGCGCCTTCTGCGCGGGCAACGAAGCCAAGACGCCGCCGGAACTTTTGCAGTACGGCCGCGAGGGCGGCCAGCAAAACTCGCCCGGCTGGCGCGTGCGCGTCGTGCCCAATAAATTTCCGGCTCTCGTCATCGAAGGCGATCTCGATCGCCAGGGCGAAGGTTTGTATGACCGCATGAACGGCGTCGGCGCGCACGAAGTGATCATCGAAACGCCCGAGCACGCCAGCACGCTGGCCACTCTCCCCGCGCGCGCCGTGGAAGATGTGCTCTTCGCCTTCCGCGACCGCATGCTCGATCTCAAAAACGACAAGCGCTTCCGCTACGTCCTCATCTTCAAAAATCACGGCGAGGCGGCCGGAGCATCTTCCGAGCACCCGCATTCGCAATTGATCGCGCTGCCCATCGTCCCGAAACGCGTTCGCGAAGAAGTGGATTCCGCGCGCCACTACTATCAGGATAAGGAGCGCTGCATTTTTTGCGACATGATTCGCCAGGAGCAGGAATCGAAATCCCGCGTCATCGCCGAAAACGACGCCTTCATCGCACTCGCGCCCTATGCCCCGCGATTTCCCTTTGAGATGTGGCTGCTCCCCAAAACGCACAGCTCGTCGTTTGAAAACAATCAAAGCTCCGTCTACGCCAGCCTGGCGGCCATGCTGAAAGATTGCCTCGCGCGCCTTGACGCCGTTCTCGATCGCCCGCCCTACAACTTCATGATCCACACTTCGCCCGTCGGCGAAGAAGTCAACGATCACTACCACTGGCACATTGAGATCATTCCCTTGCTCACGAAGGTCGCCGGCTTTGAATGGGGCTCCGGCTTCTATATTTGCCCCACGCCGCCCGAGGAATCCGCGCGTTTCATGCGCGAGGCCGTCGTCCCCGTTCCCAGGACCGATCCGGCATGAGCCACACGCGCGTCCTGAGGCGGCCGCGGCCGATTTTCGCTATACTTATATTCTCAGGGCGCGGTACCCAAGAGGTTTAAGGGAGAGGTCTGCAAAACCTCCACGCGTGGGTTCAAATCCCACCCGCGCCTCCAGTTTTTCCGCTCCGCGGCCGCATCCTACCTGAACCACGAATCAACCTATCTGTCAGTAACTGGATAGCGACACCCCGCTCGCAACGCCGTGCGGGGCGCCCCTCTTCGCGCGATAATCGCGAATGGCCCCGGGATGTTCCCCTCAGTTGACACAGCACGGAGAAAATTGCCAACGCGGAGAAATCCATGAGCGCCTCCACCAATAATCATGAGCGTGCCGGAATCGGCGCCATTCTGTGCATCGCCCTCCTCATGTTCTTCGCTCCGCTCATAAGTTTGCACGGAGCCCTCGCCGGCGACGAGTCGGCCAATGGCATGTCGCTCAGCGCGCGTCTCAGCTCGCTGCGTTCGTCCATTGACATCACCAACCTGGCATTCGCTCAGGGCCGCGGCGGTTCCACAGGTTCCGCGGACGAGCACCCGCTGGCCTCCGTGCCGATCGACCTGCCGCAAAGTTTGAAGTTCGAGTGGGTGGCTTCTCTTCTGATTTTCGCGGCGGAGATTTGCGCCGCTCTGGCCCTGGTCGCCCTGTTTGCGGCTCGCCGGGCCGCCGGGCCGTTCAGCCTCGCCGGAAGTTTTTTCGGCGCGCTCGCCATTCTGCAACTCTTCGTCTTGAATACCGGCGTGCGTCAGTGGACAAGCCAGCTGATCGAAAGCGGCATGCTCGGCTCGCCCCAGGATCCGTTCGTCGCCATGCGCATGCTGATGGCTCGATCCTTCCAGCTCGATCCCGGAATCGGTTTGTACGTCCTGACCGCCTGTTTGCTCCTCGCCAGCGCGCTTGCCTACACCAGCGCCATCCCGCGAATGGCCAGCGTTGTTCGCAGTTCGCCGCGCGTTGAAGTTTCCGTGCCCATTCGCGTTCGACCCGTCGATCCGCAATATCCCGAAGAGATCTCAACGACGCTCGACGTTTCCCAGCACGGCGTCTATTTCGTAAGCGAACGCAAACATTATTACGCCGGCATGGAACTCCGCCTCAGGCGCAATCCGCAATTGGGAGACATGGCCAGCAGCGAAGAGCGCGCCTCCGTCGTCCGTGTCCGCACACTCGAACCCGGCAAGTTCGGCGTCGCCGTCCGCCTCATCTCCCCCACGTCGCTCGGCCGCGCGTCTTAACCGCCGCGCACGCGCCCGATCCCATCTCCCCCTCGTCATCCAACCAGCTCGCCCGCGCGTGACCGCCGCTTCCGGCGTGCCTCGATCGCACCGACTCGCGTGCGCTCCGTCGCCCGAGAGTCCTGCCGCGGCCGCATAATCTTCCGCGAGTCTCCGTGATCTCAGCGACTCTGCGTTATCTTTTCTCCCACAGCCCGACGTATTCGAATACATTTCCTTCAAAATTAGCTTGACACACAAGTACCCTATGTGCTATATTAGCGGATGAACGCCGATCACAATTCGCGCTTTTCCGCCCCTAACCCTCCCAGAATCAACACTTCTGAGAAATCGAATTTTAACCCCTCTGGAATCAATACTTCCAAGACTCCTTGTATCTCATTCTCCGCAATGGATTTGAACTCTCCTAGAATCAATACTTCTGAGAATTCGCGTTTTAACCCTTCCAGAATCAACACTTCCAAAAAACAGGGGAGGGGGCATCCCGGACCTAAAGTCATACTTTAGATTCGCACGTTCAGTCTTCCGGAAAGCCAATCCGTGTCGGTCAGGCCCAATCTCGCGAGGCCCGGAGGGGGCGGCACAGTCGGTTGAGACCCCACGCGGCTGGGCTCGTCGCAATCGCTTCGCGATTATCATCGGCGCGCGCTTTCCTGTTACGATAGCGGGGCCGCACGAAATCGGATTTCGCATCTGGGACAACTGAACGTGAAAATCGAACTTTCGCACTCCGCAAAAGGGGATCTCTGATGGCTGACACCACACAGCAACACGCGCTGGGCGACCGCGCGGCATCGCAGCTTGCAAATATCACCAAGACCGCGCCGCAGTACGGCGCCATCACGCCGCGCTGGCTCGTGCGCCTCCTCGATTGGAAACCGCTCGAATCCGGCGTGTTCCGCGTGAACCGCGTCGTCAATGAAGAGGAAGTCGAAGTCGCCTGCGGCGGCAGCACTCCCAAGGAAATCACTCTGCCGGAAACGTTCGTCGACTACGACGAAAAGCCCCGCGAATACACGCTCTGCGCCATCTCCAACGTGCTGAATGTTCAGACGCGCGTCTCCGATCTCTACAGCAATCCCTACGACCAGATCAAAGAGCAGTTGCGCCTGACGATCGAAACCGTGAAAGAGCGCCAGGAAAGCGAGCTCATCAACAACGACGATTACGGCCTGCTGAAAAACGTCGCGCCCTCGCAGCGCGTGAAAGCCCGCAAGGGCTCGCCCACGCCCGACGACCTCGACGAACTGCTCAGCAAAGTCTGGAAGGAGCCGTCATTCTTCCTCGCGCATCCGCGCGCCATCGCCGCCTTCGGCCGCGAATGCACATTGCGCGGCGTTCCTCCGCCCACCGTCACGCTTTTCGGTTCGCCGTTCGTCACTTGGCGCGGCATCCCGATTTTCCCCACCGAAAAATTGAACGTCGATGGCCAGGCCAAGCCCAAAGGCCAAAAAGGCAAAACGAATATTCTTCTGATTCGCGTGGGAGAAAAAAAGCAGGGCGTCATCGGTCTCTTCCAGCCCGGCTTGCCCGGCGAACAGACCCCCGGCCTTTCCGTGCGCTTCATGGGCATCAACAACAAGTCGCTCGCCTCGTATCTGATCTCGCTCTACTGCTCGGCCGCGATTCTCACCGACGACGCCATCGCCGCTCTTGAGGACGTTGAAGTCGGCAACTATCATGACGCGAAGTGAACCAAAGCCCGCGGCGCCAGCCGCGCAAAAATCGGACGTCCCCGCGGATGCGTGGAGCGGCACGGCCCTGCCCGCCAACTTGCCCGATCCGGCGGTCCTGGCGCGCATGGCCACGGAATTTTTCACCGCCGTGCCCGGGTTCTCTCAATTCCCAGCCAGCGCTCCGCAAAGCGATGCGCCGCCGATGCCTGCTGAGTCGGACGCCGCTTCCGCCGCGGCTCCAGCGAGTGCTTCCGATCTGACCGATGCCGATTTTATCGGTGCGATTTCTTCTTTTGGTGATTCGTCAGCGCCGCTATCGCCGTCGGTGCCGACGATCCCCGGCGCCGCAATGCCGGAATTTCCCGGCAACCTCGGCTTCGCCGGCTTGACCGTTCCCACTACCTTTGCATTCCTGGAAAACGCACGCCCGCTTTTCACCGATCCGGCCGCTTCATCGCGCGCTTTTTCGCAGCCGCAAGCCGCGCCCGCGAAAGCTCCCGCGAAGGAATCGAGCGCGGCCGACTCTGGAGTCCCCGCGGCGCTCCCGTTTTCAGGCGCCGAATCCTTCTCCACGCCGCTCGTGCCGAGTGCGTGGATGCGCCCGGACACCACGGCCCAGCCCTCCTTCGATCAATTCCTTCAGGGAATTCGCCAGCTCACTTCCGTCGACGTCGTTCCCGTTGTCGAGCCGCTGCGCGCCGAAGCGATCGCCATCCCCGATCTGGGATTATCTTCGCGCCCATTTGAAGTCGGAGAGATCAAGCGCGACTTCCCAATCCTGAACGAGCGCGTCAACGGCCGGCAACTCGTCTGGCTCGATAACGCCGCCACCACGCAGAAGCCGCAAGCCGTGATTGATCGCTTGAACTATTTTTACACGCACGAAAATTCCAACGTCCATCGCGCCGCTCACGAACTGGCCGCCCGCGCCACAGACGCCTACGAGGGCGCGCGCGCCAAAGTCCGCCGCTTCCTGAACGCCTCCAACTCGCGCGAAATCATTTTCGTGCGCGGCGCCACCGAAGGCATCAATCTCGTCGCGCAAAGCTGGGGCCGCCAGAACATTCAGAAGGACGACGAGATCGTCATCACCTGGCTCGAGCACCACGCCAACATCGTTCCGTGGCAAATGCTGGCAAAAGAAAAAGGCGCGCGCCTCAAAGTCGCCCCGGTTGACGACTCCGGCCAAATTCTTCTCGACGAATACGCCAAGCTGCTCGGCCCGCGCACGCGCCTGGTCTCGTTCGCGCAGGTTTCAAATGCGCTCGGCACGGTTACGCCCGCACGCAAAATGATCGAGCTCGCGCATCGCTTCGGCGCGAAAGTTCTTCTCGACGGCGCGCAAGCCGTCTCGCACATGCAGGCCGACGTGCAATCGCTCGATTGCGATTTCTACGTCTTCTCCGGACACAAAGTCTTTGCGCCCACCGGAATCGGCGCCGTCTATGGCAAGCTCGATATCCTCGAACACACCCAGCCGTGGCAGGGCGGCGGCAGCATGATTTCCGACGTCACGTTTGAGAAAACGACTTACAGCGATCCGCCGCAGCGCTTTGAGGCCGGCACCGGCAGCATCGCCGACGCTGTCGGACTCGGCGCCGCGATCGACTACATCGAGCGCATCGGCATGTACAACATCTCGCGCTACGAACACGATCTTCTGGAATACGCCACCGAGTCGCTGCTGCGCATCCCAGGTTTTCACATGATCGGCACGGCCAAGGAAAAAACCAGCGTGCTCTCTTTCATCCTCGATGGTTTCCGCAACGAAGATGTCGGCACCGCGCTCAACGCCGCCGGCATCGCCGTCCGCGCCGGCCACCACTGCGCCCAGCCGATTCTTCGTCGCTTCGGCTTGGAGAGCAGCGTGCGCGCCTCGCTCGCCCTCTACAACACGCGCGAAGACGTTGACGCCCTGGCCGCCGCGCTCTGGAACCTCACGAACGGCCGCGCCGGCGGCATGGTCTGATTTTTTTGTCCGTCAGTTCGGTGCGACAGGCGTCTCGACAACAGGAGTAGTGGATGAAGCTGAGGAAGGTTGCGCCGAAGGATGCGCCGGCTGCGCCCATGGTTTTCCGATGCGGCCGCCCAGCTCCTTGCGGTAGAAATGGTTATACGTGCCCAATCCGATTTTGATGATGATTTTCGTCGTGAGTCCCAGGCGCTTCCGGCGAACGCCGTCTGCCGCCATGCCCTGCCCGCCGTAAATTCTGCGAAACGCCAGGCACATCATTACGTACGTGAATTTTCCAAACAGCGGCCAAGTTCCCGGCCGTCCCATTCCCACGCGCCGCCACGCCTGCCGAATCGAATAAAACTCGTTCCAGCATTTCTGATTTTCCCTCAGCAGATCGGCGCGGCTGATGTTCGCGTGCTTGATCCTGTCGAGGGGATTCACCCGCTTCAGCCAGAATCTTTCCTCGGGAATCCGCGTCTGGTGTTTCGGCGTGTAACCCGGCTTCTCAATGTTCTTGATGTCCGTGACCATCTCGTAAAAATCTTTCGTGCCCGGATATGGATGGTAGACGGGAAATTGCGCCAGCATCGTGCCGGAATCGAGCGCGAAATTCCGCATCGTGCGAATCGTCTCCACGGTGTCGGTTTCGAGTCCACAAATGATCGAACTCAGCACACAAATTCCCGCGTCCTGAATTTTCTGGATCGTCTCGACCATTTTCTGTCCGGTCGGATTCCACGCTTTGTTCGCGCTCTTCAGTCCCTCTTCGGAGAACGATTCAACGCCAACCAGCGCGCCGCGAATTCTCATCTTGTCGTGCATCGCCTGCAAATATTCGGGATCGCTGACGGCCTCGACGGTCATCTGCGTGAACGCATACAAATTCTTCGGAACGCGCCGGTCATATTCGTCGAAGAAATCCAGGCGCTCTTGGCGGATGTGTTCCAGTTCTTTTCTTTTTTGCGGACTCGGTTCGCGGGCGATGCGGCCCAGCGTCGAAGGATTGAAATTGTCGTCGGCGAACACGATGAAACGAAAGCCGCGCTCGTACAATTCGTTGGCTTCTTCGATGATCTTGTCGGTCAGGCGATGCCGCGTCTGCCGTCCTTCCGTCACCCAAACCGAGCAGAAACTGCAATTTTCGGGGCAGCCCGCGACGGTTTGCAGCGTTGCGAACATGTAGTGCCGCGGATCGAGCAGATCCCAGCGCGCTTTCAGCAAGCCGTCGCCCGGCACGCGTCCGCCTGCGTATTGCTTGCGCAGCGTCCCGCGCACCGCGTCTTGCACCACGCTGCTCCATACGACGTCGCCATTGCCCGTGACCACGGCATCGGCGCCCATTTCGATCGGCTCGTCGGGGAAAATCGTGGCGTGAATGCCGCCGGCGATCACCGTCGCTCCGCGCGCCTTGGCCTTGCGCAGCGCTTCGTACGCGGGAACCACATTGCCCGTGGTGATGCCAATGCCCACGATGTCGCCGGGCTGCAAAATGCCGGGATCGAACTCTTCGATCGATTCGTCCACCAGTATGGGATCGCCGACGATGTCCTGCGGCGTCGCTTCGGCAATTACGAACAACCATCGCGGCGTGATGATGCTGTACCCGGCCGTCTGCATCGACGGATTAAGGAGTACGACTTTTGGCGGCATTACGCTCCAAGTCCGGCACACAGACCCCACAGTCGCGCCGCGTCGGCGGCGGCCACAATTGGCTTGTGCCCGGTTCTTGCTGGGAAGAAAGCAGAACGAATCTTATGCTCCCGGTATGGATTTATCAAAGAAAAAATACGCCGTTTCAATCTCGCAATGCCGCGCATTGACATTCAGTCGATGCGTCGGGTACATTGATGATGTTCTTGGTAGAGGTGCGGACGCCACGAGTAGCCGGGCGAGCGTTTCCGAGCAGCATCGGACGCCGGGCGAAAAGGGTAGTTAAGTTGTACGAGGTCCGCCGAAGTCGCCGCAGCAGCTGAAGCCGCGTGCGATTGGGGGGCAGGTCTAAGGCCTGTCCACTGTCATCCGTCACAAACGGATGGAGCGCTATCGAGAAGCGACGACCCGAGCGA